>Ga0207422_1002010_pt1 | contig 31459 bp, 30 predicted proteins | sample MarCyaLeptolynsp_FD_187757 | JGI IMG/M metagenome (GOLD analysis project Ga0207422, IMG submission 187757) | Marine cyanobacterial communities from Panama - species 1 Leptolyngbya sp. (SPAdes) | ecosystem: Environmental > Aquatic > Marine > Unclassified | place: Panama: Panama City | collected... | reverse complement strand
AGACATTCTACACCAAGAACATTCTGCTCAATGAGGGAGTGAGGGCATGGATGGCTCCTCAAGACCAACCTCATGAGCACTTTGAGTTCCCTGAGGAAGTTCTTCCTCGCGGTAACGCTCTGTAAAATCTACTCTAGATGAGTGCTGAATTCTGAGTTTTCAGCACTCGTCATCCCTTGTTCATCATTTTTGAAGAGGTATTACCAAGTGGTAACACTTTCTAGTAGTTCTATAGTTGCGGGAAATCGTGACCAAGAATCATCAGGTTTCGCCTGGTGGGCTGGTAACGCCCGTTTAATCAATCTATCTGGTAAATTGCTGGGTGCTCACGTTGCCCACGCAGGACTAATTGTCTTCTGGGCTGGAGCAATGACCTTATTTGAGGTAGCTCACTTCATCCCAGAAAAGCCTATGTACGAACAGGGCTTAATCCTGATGCCTCACCTAGCTACTATAGGTTGGGGTGTCGGTCCTGGCGGTGAAATTGTCAACACTTTCCCTTATTTTGTGGTTGGTGTGGTGCACTTGATTTCTTCCGCAGTCCTGGGTCTGGGTGGTATTTATCATGCTATTCGAGGCCCTGAAACCTTAGAAGAATACTCTGACTTCTTTGGTTATGACTGGAAAGACAAGAACAAGATGACCAGCATCATCGGCTTCCACCTAATTATGTTAGGTTGTGGTGCTTTCTTGCTGGTTCTCAAAGCCATGTTCTTTGGTGGTGTATACGACACCTGGGCACCAGGAGGTGGTGATGTCCGCATTATTAGTAACCCGACCCTGAACCCTGGTGTAATCTTCGGTTATTTGCTGGATGCTCCCTTTGGTGGTGAAGGTTGGATCATCGGTGTCAATAACATGGAAGATATCATCGGTGGTCATATTTGGATTGGTCTGATTTGTATTTCAGGTGGTATCTTCCACCTTCTCACTAGGCCTTTTGGTTGGGCTCGTCGCGCCTTAATCTGGTCTGGAGAGGCTTACCTATCCTACAGCTTGGGCGCTTTGTCGATAATGGGCTTTGTTGCCTCTATGTTCGTTTGGTTCAACAACACTGCCTATCCTAGTGAGTTCTACGGTCCAACCAATGCCGAAGCCTCTCAGGCTCAGTCCTTTGTCTTCTTAGCTCGTGACCAACGCCTAGGTGCCAATATTGCTTCTGCTCAAGGTCCTACAGGTCTTGGTAAATATTTGATGCGTTCTCCTACCGGTGAAATTATCTTCGGTGGTGAAACCATGCGCTTCTGGGATTTCCAAGGTCCCTGGTTGGAACCTCTACGGGGTCCCAATGGTCTTGATGTGGACAAACTAAGGAACGACATTCAGCCTTGGCAATTACGTCGTGCTGCTGAGTACATGACTCATGCTCCCAACGGTTCACTCAACTCTGTCGGCGGCATTATCACTGAGATTAACGGTTTTAACTATGTTAATCCCCGTGCTTGGTTAGCAGCCTTCCACTTTATTATGGGTTTCTTCTTCCTAGTTGGTCACCTCTGGCATGCTGGTCGTGCTCGTGCAGCAGTTGCCGGATTTGAGAAAGGTATTAGCCGAGAAGATGAACCAGCTCTGTCTATGCCCGATTTAGACTAGGTTCTGATATTCAGCAACAAGCAGCTGAAATTAGTTAGATACTTAAAAGGCTCCTGTGGTAAACGCAGGAGCCTTTTTTTTGATTTGTACCAACTTTTCTCTTATTCGTGGCAGAGATATTGGGAAATGGTAAAGGGTCAAGGATTGATTATTGGTTCCTTTACCCTTAACCTTTTCCCGATTTATTGCCTTTAGTATTTGAAGCAGAACTTAGATATTCATTTCAGCAGCTTGCACTTTCTCAATTTGCTTCTTCTTCAATACAAGCATGACTTGAGAAAGCATAATTGCAGCAATGAAAGCCATCAACCACTTAATTCGAGTTGAATCTTGCAGAACAATTTCCACATCCTTCTGACCAAATCCACCCACATTGGGATTATTTGTTAGGCTTTCTCCAGTAACTACTTCTTGCCCTTCGGAAACGATCAACTCTGGTCCTGGGGGAATTTCATCAATAACTGTCTCACCATCTGGTTGCTGAATAGTTACCTGGTAGCCACCATATTCGAGAGCAGTAATGGTTGTAATTTGACCGTTTGCAGAAGCCTTGAAAATATTGTTATTGGTTTGGTCACCAGTAGGATACACTTGACCACGTCCCCGGTTAGCACCAACGTGTATCTGATACTTGCCGAAGTGAGTTCCTTTATCAGTTTCGGGATTGGGAGAAAGGACAGGAAAAACAATTTCTTGATACTGTTCACCCGGTAGGGGACCGACAATCACAACATTTTCTTGGTCTTCGCGATAGAGTTGGACATAAAGGTCCCCAACCTCTTCTTTCATTTCTTCACTAATTCGGTCTTCTGGAGCAATCTTGAAGCCATCAGGCAACATCACTACCGCACCGACATTTAGTCCACCTGGAGAACCATCACCTAAAACCTGTTGTGCGTCTAGGTTATAGGGTATTTCCACGACAGCCTTAAATACAGTATCCGGCAACACAGACTGGGGAACTTCTACTTTCGTAGGTTTAGAAGCTAAGTGACAGTTGGCACAAACAATTCGTCCAGTAGCTTCACGAGGAGTTTCTGGAGCAGTTTGTTGTGCCCAGAAGGGGTAGGCAGCAGCTGGTTGAGGCAGAGCAAGATCGTTGACAAAGAAAAAGGCAAAAGTTGCCAAAGCTAGTACAACGGCTCTAATAATTATTTGCTTGCCGTTGCCGTACATCACCGATAAAGAAGGTGTTCTCATCTTGTAAGGAAAAACTTAAAAACTCACATTGTCGATTGGTTATTTGTTTAGTTGGTTAGTTGGTTTTTAGTTGTTACTTATCGATCATTGAGCAACAAAAAACTTTCCAACAAGCAACTTTCCCTAAGTCCACCAAGGTTGTTCCTCTGTGCGGAAATCAGTTTCTGTCCACTGAGTAAAGGCTAGTTTGTTGTCTTCTGTAGCATCAGCGTGAACCAACGCCAAAGACAAAGGTGCTGGTCCCCTTACTACTTTGCCTTCACTGTTGTATTGGGAACCATGGCAGGGACACATAAACTTGTTCTCACTAGCATTCCAAGGAACAACACATCCCAAATGGGTACAGACAGCGTTTATGCCGTAGTTGGCAATGGTTTTATCTTCAGTTATGACAACATAGGTAGGATCACCTTTAAGACCTTGAGCTAAAGTGCGATCGCCTGCATTATGGCTGGCTAAAAATTCACTTACAATGAGGTCATTGCCTAAAGCATCCTTGGCAGTTACACCACCACCAATGCCACCACTCGAAGGTGGAATGAAGTACTTGATAAATGGATAGAGTCCTCCTAAAAATGTACCGGTTATTGTCCCAAATGTTAGGAGGTTCATAAATTGGCGACGCCCCATATCAGGGACATTCGCAGAACTGGAAGCTTGAGCCATAACTAAACGCCTGAAGATATATTTTTCTTAACAACTCTGGAAAACTTCCCAGAGTTTTGTTAACCCTGCTCTATCTAATGTAGAGTGATTTAAAAGCTACCAGGGTTGCTAGAATCCTTCTACTCAAAGGATTTTTGGCTTGATATATAGGTATTATTACATTTTTTTACACCGGATCATAAAGTTTCGTATTTATTACGAAATGTAAATAATTCAAATCAAATATTAAGTTTATGAACGGAGACAGCTTGCGCCAACTTCTGCTCAACAAGTGGGGACGCTCTTATGACATTCAAATTCGACGGACTCAGGGCAAAATTTTTATTCAGGTAATGTGGAAGTACCTAGAACAGGTTTCTTTCCCACTTTCTGAAGCTGAGTACTTAGAGCATCTCCACACCATTGCCGGTTATATCCATGCTTGGGGAGGAGTTGAGCAAGTACAAGATTACATCCACCAAACCCATGAGCGTCCACGAGTGGGAAAAGCAGTCAGTATTCCTCTTGAGTTGGGTGCAAGAGCATCAGAATGGATGTTAGAGGATTTTTAGTTTTGTTAAAACTGAATTTCAAGGTAAAAATTCTAACTACCCGATACACCTATGGATACTAACGAAATTCGGTCGCGCTATGCAGCAGGAGAGAGAGATTTTCGCGAAGCTGATCTCAGCGGTGCTAACTTGCGTGGTGCTAATCTGCGCGAAGCCGATCTCAGTGGTGCTAACCTCAGTGGTGCTGATCTCAGTGAAGCTGACTTGCGGGAAGCTAACCTTGGTGAAGCCAACCTCGGTAGTACTGATCTGATTCTTGCTAACTTGACTGATGCCAACCTCAGTGAAGCTGATCTCAGTGAAGCCAATCTAATTGGTGCCAAACTTGGTGTTGCCAAACTTGTTGGGGTTAATCTAGTGGGTGCTAACCTCAGTGGTGCTGAACTGAGTGGTGTCAACCTGAGTGAAGCTAGTCTCAGTGGTGCCAATTTGATTGGTAGCATTCTAATTAAAGCTAATCTAAGAGAGGCAAACCTTGGTGGTGCTAACTTGAGTATTGCTAACTTGATTGGTACTAACCTGATTGGTGCTAACCTGATTGGTGCTGACCTGAGTGGTGCTAACCTGATTGAAGCTGACCTGAGTGGTGCTAACTTAAATGGCTCAAAACTATATCGCTCTAATCTGGCTCATGTCAAGCTCAAGGGAGTTGACTTGGGTAATGCCAACTTAAAGGATGCCAACTTGGCTGGAGCTGAATTGACTAACGCCAATCTAGATAACGCTAATCTGGAAGGAACAATCCTAGGTTTAGCTCAAAGTGCTAAACCCAGTCCAGTGGTCTAGTATACAGCTGTAGCTAAAGCAATTCACGCTCAGCGGAAGCTGGTGCCGTAGGCAATCGCGAATTATTTTGCTGTTAAGCGTGATCTACTAAGACTCAAGTTTGGTGTTTTTAGACAAGCTTGGGTTTAAGTTTGTGTAGAAATACCCTTACGGAATGGTACGCTTGGGTGCGTGAGTAGCAAAGGAGCATTAGCAGTAAAACGGCGATGCTCTCACACCGCTTGAAATTAACTACCTGTTCTTTTTACAAGGACACAAATGTTGCTTTGGCTATTATGTGCTTCAATAACGCATATAAAAAAATTGCTCAAAAGAGCCATTATGGTACCATCTTGCTTTAAGGAAAACAATTTACTAGCTCCCAGAAAAGGGAGTTAGGGGGATTCAATACTGGCATCAACTGTGCAAAACGCTATGAAACTGGTTTGAAAAAAGTCGATTAAAGTTGAGTTCCCGAAACACAAAACACACATATGGATGCTAACGAACTTTTAGCAAATTATGCAGCAGGCGAAAGAGCTTTTCGTTTTGCTAACCTTAGTGGTGTCAACCTCCACGATATCAAACTCAGCGGTGCCAACCTCTATTTTGCTAATCTCAGTGATGCTAAACTTGGTGGTGCCAACTTCAGTTTTGCTAACCTCAGTCGCGCTAATCTTAGTGGTGTCGAACTTAGTGGTGCTTACCTGATTGATGCTAACTTCAGTGATGCCGACCTCAGTAGTGCTTACCTAATTAACGCTAAACTTAGTTTTGCTAACCTGAGTAATGCCAACCTTAGGGATGCTAACCTCAGTGGTGCTAAATTGAATGGCGTAAAACTCAGTTATGCTAATCTTAATAGGGCTAATCTTAGTAATGTTAATCTCAGTGGTGCTAACCTGAGTAATGCCAACTTAAGTAATGCTAATCTTAGCCATGCAGACCTGATTAGTGCCAACTTGAGGAATGCCAATTTGGATGATGCTAACTTGAGTAATGCCAATTTGGATGATGCCAACCTCAAAGATTCCAGTCTGATTAATGCTAATTTGAGTGGTGCCAATCTTAAAGATGCCAGCTTAATTCAGACTAATCTACAGAAGGCAAAGTTACACCGAGCTAAGCTATCTCGTTCCAATTTAGCCTATGCCAAGCTTAATCAAGCTGATTTACTTAAAGCTGACCTCAGAGATGCTAACTTAGCAAGAACTGACTTAACAGATGCTATACTCAACAAAACTAACTTAGAAGGCACAATACTAAGTCTGACTATAAATTCCCATATAAGTAACGAAGGTATTAAAGCTCCCTACCAATGGAAAAGTTTTTACTTCCGCTCAAAAACTGAGATCAAAATTGCCCAAGCCCTTGATCGTGCTGGAGTACTTTTCTACCCAAATTGTAAAGCTCGTTTCACTATTAATAAAAATAGAAGTAGTCAAGAAACTAATTTCTTAGTTTTTTATCAAAGTAAGTGGGGAATTATAGAAGTTGATAGCGAGCAGAGGTATCGAGCTTCCGGTGCTGCTACAGACTCTGAAGAGCTTAGGGAAGTTACTTTAAGAAAACTCAACCACTTTAAAGTTCATGGTATTGCTATTATTAAGCATTATGATGCTGCTAGATGCTGGAGTCAACCAGATAAGGTTGTTGAAGAATTCCTCAATATTTTGAGTCAAACCTAGCACTACAACAGATTGATGTTGAAAAGAGTAGCTCTTTTGTGTACTGAGTTTTGATGCTTCTCTGAAGAAACAAGGCAATAGGCAATAGGCAATAGGGAAGAAACAAGGCAGGAGGCAGAGGGCAGGAGGCAGGAGGGAAGAGGATTTGGCTTGTTTCTTCCATTCATAGCGGGTGGTGCGCCGCCCGTAGGGCTGTTGGTCCCTGTCTACAAGGTTTTCGCGGTTTTCTCAAGGGGTTATCTAACCCGGATTTGGTATGACTAATGACTTTCGCGGCGGGGCAACATTTCCTCCAACCCATTTAAGAAATTGGCTTCGCTGTCGCTTTTTGTGACTGAGTGCCTTCTCCTAGCTCAATTTTGCTGAATCCAAGTGAATGCAACTTTTTTTCAATAAGAAAATTATTTATCTAAGCTTATTGACAGATATATTCATTAGTGTATATTCTATTTACAATTGGTCTAAGTAACCATTTGAGAAAACTGGCACAAATCAGTTACGAGATTATTTAGGTTGATTAGGGAGGATCCCATTTTAGCAAGTTAGCTCTTTTAACAGGGCTAAAAACCTTGCCATGTCGTCACTTTGGGTAATGCTTTTTCCAAAATGGGATGCTCCCGGTTGATTGCCCTGATTTACAATATTTTTCTTTTATCTAGAGAATTTTACAGGGACTACAGTTTCGTTTGAGGAAAATTGACTATGTCAGGTTCAACAGGAGAACGTCCGTTCGGAGATATTGTTACAGATATAGAGTTTTGGAAGTTGCACGTTGTCAATATTCCAGCGATTTTTATATCTGGCTTTTTGTTCGTGACTACTGGCTTAGCTTATGACGTTTTTGGAACGCCGAGACCTAATGAGTATTACCCTTCTAATTACACACAAGAAATTCCTCTTGTCACGCAAAGAGAGGGTGCAAAATCTCAATTAGATGACTATTTCCAGAAAGATAATAATCTCTCGAAGACTGCACCTAAAATTTTTGAAGAAAAGGAGAAGTGAATAATGAATAGTAATACAACTCTTCAGAAAGAAGACATTGAATATCCAATTTATACGGTCAGATTTTTGGCAGTTCATGCCTTAGGTGTTCCCTCGGTCTGGTTCCTAGGTGCTATTACCGCTATGCAATTTGTCCAGAGAGAAAATTCTTCGTTACCCTTTAACGATTTACTGGAAGGAATAGGTCTTAATCCTAGCTTAGCTCTAGTGTTGGCGCCAATTATTTTCTCATTTGTTTGGACAGCCATCAACTTTGGTGGTCCAACAATACAAGAGATCAAAAAATTTGTGGCAACAGAATGAAGTTGAGCAAACCAAAATCGTTATAGCATTTCCACTGACTGTAGATTCGTAAAAAAATTTTTCCTCTAAATGCCCTCCTCACTAGGAAGAATCTACCTTGGATAGGAAGTGCTATAGCTCGTAGGATCTATTGAATAGAAAAAAATTTTTCAGGTGTTAATATGAGAATTTTTTTCACAATTACTTTAATCCTCTTGATTGAGTTACTTAACTTTAATTCAATTCCCTTTGCTCAAGCGTCTCCACTTATGATTTCTGAAGAACATTCTAGTAACCAAAACCTTGAAAAGATTGATTTTTTGGAGGAGGCATGTTTTTCAGAAGCTGGAGTAGAGAGTTTGGAAAAGTGTAAGGATTTGATTATTTACGATCAGTCTAATTCGGAGGCTTGGAATCAGCTTGGTCGTATTTATTATGGTTTAGAGAGTTATCAGGAAGCATATTTATCGTTTAAATATGCGGCTTCTCTAAGGACAGACTATACGCTTGCATGGACTAACATGTGCGCTGCACTCAGTCAATTGCAGAGTTATGAAGACGCTTTAGATGCTTGCAACAAGTCTCTAAGTTTTGGCTCGACCTCGGAAGACTCAATTAATGAAAAGGTTTTGACCTGGAATAATAAGGCAATTGTACTCTATTTTCTAGGTCGCTACCAAGAATCACTTGAAGCATTGGAAGAAGCTCTTTCCCTTAATCCTGATGATTCACAGGCAAAATTCAACCACCGTATTGTCAAATCCTTAATCCATGCCCTAGCCCATATGAAAATGTCTAAAGACGAGGAGCTTATGTTATGAATCATAATATATGGTCTGATTCATTATGGTGTGACCCACGTATTTCAATCATTCTTTCACCAATCGTATCATCGGTTTTTTGGGCTATCATTGTTTGTGAGAAATCTCGCTTTTAGTTAATCTGCTTAAAGATAGGAAAATGGTTCAATTGTTTTTTAAAAAAATAGCATCACTAGCTATCGCATTGTGTTTGAGTTTTCTACTTTGTCATGGCTCAGCATTAGCAGCTATCTACTCATTTAAATCACCTGGAACCCCTGGTGAAGAGGGAGTCTTAATCGGTTCTATCACCTATGACCCTGATGTCGTGCGTGAATCTTTAAATAAGATTGAACCTAATAAAGGTATGTCTAGAGGGTTGGTATTGCAGGAATTAGGAAAGGATAGTAAATTCTCCTTTGAGTATATTTCTCCCCACTCTGGTATAAAGCACTCACAAGATACAATCTGTGTTCGGAATATCTACGATCTCGATAATGGTTTACCAGAAAATGAAGTCTTGGGAGGCTTTGAAGGTCCATATTTCAATTTCAGTAGTCCGCTTGACTTAGAATCAATTGATTTTAGATCCTGTGTAGGAAAAGGTGATATAAGTTCCTCTATTTCAGAGCGAGATACTGAGATTGCATTCAGTGAACTTGAATCTCTGTTCAATCAGCTTAAAATTATGGAGACAACTTACACTCGCAGCAAACCGGGACGATTTCGTAAGAAATTTCACCTTGAATTTAAATTACAGGAACTCTAAACTTCTAGCTTGACTTAAGTCGAGATTCAGGGATACGACACATTCCTGAATCTCATTATTTTTTTATGGTCAATGTTTAATTGAGAGAAATCAAGTTCGTTTTCTCGCTAACTTCCCAGAATCAATTAACTTGGTTAAGACAGTACTCACAGATAACTTCTTTTCCAGCACATCCCTTTATCCTGAATAGTTACAACTATCTCCTCGAAATAATACTGTTGGCTATCTCCACTGCTTTATTAACGATTTTTAATACTAATATCCAGTGTACGGGCGAATGGCCATTCGCCCAAGAGCTCATTCAAAGATAAACCTCCTCACAAAAAACCCGGACAGATATAACTTTCAGCAGTAGATAAGATAAGTACTGGCAAATCTATAGCAACAGATTGATTGCTGTACTGTTGAGGCTGTTGTTAAATATTGACAGTCTGAGTTTAGCTTATCCCACGTAATGAAAGTCGTGGGAAACCGCTAACGCTTCTATGTCTAAGTTCAGAGAGTACTTTGTACGCTTTGACTAATGACCTATAACAAATGATAAATAACAAAGCAGGGAGAAACTATCCCTCCCATCCCTGGAAGGAATAGGCTTCCCGCCACTTTCGGTAAATTGGGAGATAAACTTGTACAGCTTCCTTCAGTCTATCGGTATTTCTGACCCCAGCGGCACTGGCTGGCTGGCGGTTATCTTAACTTTTGGTTTAGCTTGGGGAGTAACTTGGCGTTTTATTCCAGCAGTACGCTCTTTTGCTTTACAAGTTGGTTGGGCGGATCAACCCAACTCCCGGCGACTTAACAAGGAACCTTTACCTAATGTAGGAGGGTTAACTATCTATGCGGGGGTAGTTGCTGCCTTAGTGCTGGCAATCCTGTTGAGACCAATTGTACTTGAAGCCGTGTTGGCTCAGTTGCTAACAATTTTATTAGGGGGTTCCATTCTAGTACTGGTAGGCTTTATTGATGACCAGTTTGGTCTACCCGCAATGTTTCGCTTGTTAACGCAGATTATCACAGCACTTTTGCTGGTTGCTAGCGGTACTGGCATTGAAGCTAGTTTCGGCACTCCTATTGACTCACTATTCTCAACTTTACTAACAGTGTTGTGGGTAGTGGGAATAACTAATGCCATTAACCTCATGGATGGGATGGATGGCTTGGCAGGGGGAGTTAGTTTTATCGCCGCTATGAGTTTATTAGCCGTTTCTGCCCAATTTCCCTCCCGTGCAGCAGCGACTTTACTTCTTGCAGCTTTGGGGGGTGCAGCGCTGGGTTTTTTGCGGCACAACTTTCACCCCTCGCGGATCATTATGGGAGATGCAGGAGCTTACTTCTTTGGCTATCTCCTGGCTGCTACTAGTATTTTAGGTCACCTGAAAGTAACCACAATCTTTGCCCTAGTACCTCCAGTTCTATTTTTGCTCTTACCAGTACTAGATACTACCCAGGTATTTGTACGGCGGTTGATGGTAGGGAAAAATCCTCTGACTACCCCTGGTAAGGATCACCTACACCACCGCTTACTAGACTGGGGTTTATCTCAGCGCCATACTGCTCTCATTCTTTGGACAATTGCTTTGCTCTCTAATTGGTTGGCAATGAAGCTACAGGGTATGACTGGTATGGTAATCCACACGACTTCAGTGAGTATTATTTTGCTTTTAGGTTTTACTCTTTGGCGAAGAATGGGAGAAGCTCCTCGAAATTAGTAATGTAACCGACTATAGCTAAGAAAATGAGAAAGCTCTTATTGAAGCGATCGCTAAGCTTTTTCTTTAAGCTGAAATTTTATACCAGCAGCTGCCTGGAATTCAAATTATTAAATTCTGGGCGGATGAAAGCATTAGTGCAATATGTAACTAAAAAAGTATCCTTTACCTTCATCCTTTTTGCCTTATTAGGGACAATAACTGCTTTCGGTGTCCATGCCTTGCCTTCAGTTGAACCTCTAACACAGGATCAAAATCCTTCTTCCTCCATTCCCCATTCCCAAACAACAAACAACAAACTTGCTCAACAACTCTACCAAACTGGTCGATTCCTAGAAGCAACTAAAGTTTGGTCAGAAGCTGCTGCAACCTTTGCTGAACAAGGAGATATAATCAACCAAGCTCTAGTTTTGAGCCATTTGGGTTTGGCATATCAGCAATTAGGACAGTGGGAGGAGGCAGAAGCTGCCATTAGCAAAAGTCTGAGTTTACTCAACGATAACCAAAAACTAACAACTAACCACCAATTTATCCTGGCTCAAATCCTCAACAACCAAGGCAATCTGCAACTGGCTCAAAATCTGGCAGAACAAGCTCTGAGAACTTGGCAAGAAGCTGAAGCAGCTTATGAGAAAGCTAGGGATCTGGTGGGAATTATTGGCACTCAGCTCAATAAGGCTAAAGCACTACAAGCCTTAGGCTTGTATCGGCGTGCTAAAACCATCTTAGAAACAGTAAAGCAAACCCTGGCAAACCAACCCGACTCTCCTCTCAAAGCAGCCGGATTACTCAATCTTGGTAATACCTTACGCTTGGTGGGGGATTTAGCTAATTCCCAGCAAGTCTTGGAGCAAAGTTTAGCAATAGCCAGAGCTTCCCAATCTCCTCCAGATATCCAGGCAGCACTATTAAGTTTAGGCAACATCACCCGCGCTCAACAAAATCCAGCAGCGGCTCTGGAGTTCTATCAACAAGCTGTTGCTGTTTGTCATGGTGCAGATGAAAGGGAGCAAGTTCAGCTTAATCCTGGAACAGCTCAAGCTGTTTGTCTGAGCAAACTACAAGCTCAGCTTAATCAACTTAGTTTACTAGTTGAAACTGAGCAATGGTCAGTTGCTCAAGCATTATTACCCCAAATTCAGACTCAGCTAGCCAACTTGCCTCCAACTCGGATGGCAGTTTATGGTCGAATTAACCTTGCTGAGAGTTTAATGAAGCTCCCAGCAGAACTCTCCTCCTCTGCCCAACTTTTGGCTACCGCTGTCCAACAAGCGCAAACTTTAGGAGATCCACGAGCCGAATCCTATGCTCTTGGTAGTCTTGGTAGATTGTATGAACAAACCCAGCAATGGTCCCAAGCCGAAAATCTGACTAGGCAAGCTTTGGCGATCGCACAGGGAATTAGTGCCCAAGATATTATGTATCAATGGCAATGGCAGTTAGGGCGAATTTTCTGTAGAAATACGGAGAAATGTACTACACCTACAGCAAATTTCCCTGGTGCAATCGCTGCTTATACGGAAGCCGTCAAAACTCTTGCTTCTCTCCGCAGTGATTTAGTAGCTATCAATCCTGAAGTGCAATTTTCTTTTCGGGAGTCTGTGGAACCCATATATCGGGAGTTAGTTGCCTTGCTCTTACACCCGGATGCTACAGATGAACAACAGGGGAGCAATTCCCCATCCCCAATTCCTAGTCAAAACAACCTCAAACAAGCCCGTGAGGTAATTGAATCCCTCCAGCTGGCACAACTAGAAAACTTCTTTCGGGCAGTCTGTCTGGAAGCTAAACCCCAGCTCATTGATGAGATTGATCCCACAGCAGCAGTCATCTATCCCATTATTTTGCCTGAACGCTTAGCTGTTATTCTCTCCCTACCAGGACAACCCTTGCGCCACTACAGTACTTTTCTCCCTGAAGCAGAGGTAGAAAAGACTATTAAGAAGATGCGCCAATCCCTGAGACGGACATCCCTGAAGCAAGAGCGTCTGCCCCTTGCCCAAAAAATCTATGATTGGTTAGTCAAACCAGCACAAGAGCAATTAATCGGTAGTGGTATCAAAACCTTGGTATTCGTCCTTGATGGTTCCTTGCGGAATTTACCGATGGCTGCTCTTCACGACGGTGAACAGTATCTAGTAGAAAAGTACAGTATCGCTTTGACTTCCGGTTTACAATTGCTTGAACCGCGATCGCTTCAACCAGAGGAATTCAATGCTTTATTAGGGGGACTGAGTGAGTCCAATCAACCGGACTTTTTGCCCTTACCGGGAGTCAAATCAGAATTGCAGCAAATTGCAGCTAAAGTGCCTTCTCAACTACTCCTAAATCAAGAATTTACTAGCAACAGCCTCCAAGCTGAGATTGCCGGAACAAGTTTCCCCGTAGTTCATCTAGCCACTCATGGTCAGTTTAGTTCCAATCTTGAGGAGACATTTATCCTTACCTGGAACGGCAAAATCAAGATCGAGGATTTGAGAGATTTACTGCGCTCTCGTGAATCAGAGCTTTCTGAACCGATTGAATTGCTGATTCTCAGTGCCTGTCAAACTGCTAGTGGAGATCAACGAGCAGCTTTGGGGTTAGCTGGAGTAGCCGTCCGTTCTGGAGCACGCAGTACCCTTGCTACCCTTTGGTCAGTACAAGATCAATCCACTGCTAATCTGATGGTGCAGTTTTACCAAGAGCTCCTTCAAGGGAAATTTACTAGAGCTGAGGCTCTCCGTCGCGCTCAGCTACAGCTCTTGAAGCAGCCCCAATACCAACATCCTTTTTACTGGGCTCCCTTTGTCTTAGTAGGGAACTGGCTTTAAGTTGATTAATGTACTATACTCAGTGACACATAAATCCGTAATTTACGCAGTGCTAGGAGGTATATTTTGTAACTATCAAGGTAGAAAAAAAACTAACACTTTTACTACCACAAAAATGTAACTAAAGAAAGATGTCGTGGTAGACTTAAGTGGTAAGAAGCTCGAAGAGAAAATACTACTAGAGCAATTAAAATATAAGAAATTCTTATTTTATTGCTTGTTGTGATTATTTTTTGTTGTTGTTTAAGGGTGCGCTTTTTCTCGCTGTGAATAAATTAATTGATTAGGTACGTCATTCTACTGGGTCATATCAACTACCGTAAAATTTTCTACACAAAGTTGCACAGTTGAGCTATCTAACTAACGCTTGTTGACTTAACTAAAAAGTTTTTGCAGGAGATTTCTCACTCATGGCAAAGAACAAATTGCACTCACACCTAACTAGTATCTCAGTCGCTCTCTTCCTTGGTATTAGTCTGATCCCTGCTCAGGTAGAGGCTCAGACACAAGCTAGAATACAAACAGCAACCAGAGAAGCTTTTGAAGAAGCATTCACTATCGAATTTGATCCTCCTCCAAACAAAGGCGCATCACTTGAAACGGTAGGAGGAGGAACTCGTGGACAATGTAGTCTACAGCAACAGGATACAAATAAACCTCTAACGCTATTAACACCAGCTCATCAAGAAGGGTTAACCATCGCTGAGCGTCCAACCTTCTTTTTCTATGTTCCTCAAGCTTCTGCTCAGAAAGCAGAGTTTACTCTGATTTCTCAAGACGAAGAATACGCTTACCAGACAAGCCTTTCCCTCGATAGTAAAGGTGGTGTGTTCCAATTCCAACTCCCGGCAGAGGCACCACCCTTGGAAATAGGCAAGAGTTATCAATGGTCCGTTGCTCTGATTTGCAATCAGCAAGAGAGAACAGAGGATATTGTGGTACAGGGACAGATTCGGCGCACTGAAGCTTCCCCAACCTTGGTTGCTCAACTAAAGTCTGCCACCCCCCTCCAGCGTGCAGCTTTGTATGGAAAAGCTGGTATTTGGTACGACACGGTGCAAACTCTAGCGAAACTACAGCTTTCTGAGCCTAATAACTCAAACCTGGTTACTGCCTGGAGACAACTATTGCAATCGAAGTATGTCAAGCTTGATAATATCGCTCAAGCACCGATAATCGATTGCTGCGATACCAATTAAGTAGGTAGGCACTATTAAAACTGGTTTAGTTACACCCGTTTTGAGACAACCGCGAAATCCTGTAGAGACGTTGCATGCAACGTCTCTACAGGGTCGGATATAACGGGTTTATGTATACCGGATTTGGTATTAACCTAGAACTAAAAGACTTTGATCCTGAAACTGGAGCATTAGACATCTCCGAAAAAGAATCTGAAACCCTTATCCTGTCTAGGTGAAAACTTCATTTCCGGAGAGGTCTATTGGAGATTCGCCAGGGGGAAGGTGGTAAAGATAGAACTGTATATCTGCCAGATGCAGCAATTAGCCTAGTAGAAGACTGGCTGACTATCCGAGGTACTGAACCCGGTTCCCTGCTGTGTCCCATCCGCAAAGGTGGACAGGTGGAACTGCGGCAGATGACTCCCCAGGCGGTGTTGCTGATTGTGCAGAAGAGAGCAGAGCAAGCTGGGGTTTTGAGTCAGGAGATGGGAGCGCTCGCATCATCGCATATGAAATCGAAAAAAGAATGGTCACCAATCATTTTTCTCCCAGCTACCTGCTCCCTCCGGCTTTTATCCCTTGTTGCGGACCTGCCTCGTAGTCATCTGTGGCAAAGAGGGTCTGGTATAACCTTTGAGAAGAGTCAGCATTGAATTGCTTGATTTCCACTGTGTCGTCTATACCAAACTCGGAACTGACGGTGAAATCGCTGGCGGGAATTCGGTGTCTCCGAAACATATGGTCAAGCATGTCATTAACCGAATCGGTAGCCGTAATCTTCAGTGTATCGGCATCTCCTACCCCTCTGGTAGAGGCATCCACCCCTCTCTGGGAACTAGTAAAGGTAATATTGCCACCATCACTGGCAATTGACCTACCGATAAGGGTGATATTACCACCATCAATGGCTCGAGAGGCAATGTTAACTTGATTATCACCTGAGGTGCCAGTTAATTCTATCTTGTCTGAGGCGGTGATTCCTGCTCGACCTCTAATGATTAACCGTTCGGTATTTTCGGTCAGTTTACCAGCATCACCAGCGCCAGTCAGTTCAATCACTCCCACGGACTCGGAGGCGTTCGCAGTGAGGTTAATATTTCCGCTAGCGCTGCTAAGAATGATGCCTGAGCCAGCGTGAGCGTAGGATTGAGCCTCAATTATTGATCCACCTCGGAGGGTGACTGGCCCAGCTGCTACAATCAAATCATCTGCATTCCCCGCTAAGGTAGCAGTTGCTGAGCCTGCTTGACCCTGAAGTTCCATATCACTAGCTGAGGAGATATCGTTAGTGTTAATGTCTTGATTAGTTACTAGGGTGATATCTCCACTGCCAAGTCCATCAGTATTGGAAATACTACCTTCATTACCATCAAACCCAGTTGTTTCATCTGACCAAACGATCACTTGACCCCCATCGCTATTTGCTAGCGCATTGGCATGAATCACTGAGTCACTACTGACAAACGTGCGCTGGGCATTCGGTACAGTACCCTCACCTTGGTCATCCCCACCAATCCACACATTACCACCACCATTGGTGCCAAAAACATTGATACTGCTGTCTATTGGGATCATAGCGTCACGAAGGAAGGTAATATTTCCGCCATTACTAGCAAAAGAGCTATCCATGTCGCCAATGGTAATGTCTTGATTGGCTGGTAAGGTAACAGGAGCACTGTCTGTAACTTTTAGGGTTCCACTAGTGTGGTTGATAGAGCCTGAACCAAGAGGCGATCGCAAAGTTACTGTTTGAGAGAAGCTGAGATCGCCAGCTATAGTTATAGTACCGCTGTCGTGGGTACGTCCAATGGTAATGCTGCTGAAGTTACTGTTCAAGTTACTTAATTCTGTTCCAGTCACATCAAGAACATTGGCATTATCACCTGTGCCACCAAGTTGAATGTCTTGTACTATAGCTTCACCCTGGACAATCAACTGCCCATCTTGGATGGCTATATTTCCCCCAGTTAAAGTATCAATAGTTGAAATATCAGCGGCAGCGGCGTCACCGTTACCATCTTGGGTAGCAGCTTTTATTCCGATATCTCTGCTATTGGTGACCCCAGAGGCGAGAAGATCATCAATAGTAACCTGGGAACTAGTAAGGTTAATAGAGCCAGCACCATTAGTTGTCGTTGAGCTATAAAGCTCCCCACCTGTAGTATCAATGGCATCATTATTGGCTGGGGCATTATTATTACCTGATATTATTGTCCCATTGTTCAAGTCAACCGACTCTCCCTTACTTATCGTATCAGTAGATAAGATATTGGGAATTCGGACATCTATTGAACCACCGTTCAGTCCTCTGTTACTCACCAAACTTCTCAATCCACCCAAATTACTGGAATAGCTAAATCCACCTACTCCCACCAAAGCCAGTACTCCTAATACAGCCCCTATCAACTTACTATGAGCCTCCTGTTTCTTCACTTTTAATTCAGGCGTATCAACTACTGCTTTAGGTGTTTCTGCGCTCGATTTAATTTCTGCCTCAACACTAGGTTCTGTCAGATTTCTCAACCCTGAATTAGTATTTTCGCAATAGTCGTGCTGCTGGGTAGCAACCTGAATAATTTCTTCTTCAACTGAAGAGTATTCATCCTGCTCAGCACCTAATCTAGGCTCAATAAATTCTTTGATCCTCGCCTTTTGATTCTCATAGTGATGAACACTATCATCGTCCAAGAGATTTAGCTCTTGGAGGACAAAGTAATCAACCTCATTAATCATAATGCCAAGCACGTCATCGGACTCCGCAAGTTCAAGTATTTCCCCCATGCGGTCAGCCTCTAGCTCAGATAGCTCAGAACGAGCTGCTAGCCTTGCGTACTCTAAAACCAGATTACTTTGTGCTTGTGTTAGTTTCATTTTGACCTCAGGAATTCAGCAATTATTCTCTTTGATTCAGTCAAGATTCCCGGTCGTATAGGAAAAATATTTCTTGCGTAATCGCTCTATAGCTCGCTTGCCTCTCTGACGCAGCCGCTGCTCTAAATTCTTCTGATTATTATCAACCTCCTCTCCTCTATCAACTAATTGGTTGCCAATTTCCCTCCAAGATAGACCTTTAATTATTCTTAATTCTAAAATTATACTATTTTTTGAATCCAGAGCTTTGAACGCTTGCGATAGTGATTGGACGTTAGATTCTATTACAGATTCTGGAATTTTATGACTACTTTCTTCTATCATTCTACCCCTATTTGATAGACGATTAATGAGTAATTGTTGTCTATTCTCATCTTTTTTTAGCTCTCTAATAACGTTATAACTAGTTGTCCTAAACCAAGCTGGAATCTTGTCTATCACTCCTCCAGCTTCTATGTTTTTGACTGCACGCGCATAGGATTCAAGAAAAATGTCCCGTTCCTCGTAGTAGGAATAAAGTTGAAATTGCTTCAGGACTCGCTTAATAAAGGGAAGGATATGGTAAATATCACTGTCTCCTGAACTCAACAGGACTTCGGTGACTACAAAATCAAGTGACTCTCGCTGTTCCCGAACCCTTGAATCCTGACAAACCCTCTCAGAAGAGACAGTTGCGTTTAGCCGAGCCAAAGGATTGTCTTGAGGGGGTGTCATAGTTCCTTCAATGTTGACTATTTACTGATAAGGAACCGCACCGCTGATAACACCATGCGATGCAATTCCTATCCACATCAGTACCTATATATTTATGGTCTTCAAGTAGAAAGCGTGACACCCTAATATCAAATTTAGTGCTACTCCTTATTGACTACTCGAAGCTCACTGGCTCTTAATCCCAAAGACTGTAAGGGATTACGGGATTAACTAGACGACTCAAGTGCTCATGTTTTTTCGCAGCACTTTAAATTCCTACTGTCACAGACTCCTCTTGGAAGCCATAAAAAAATAGAGCGGCTCGAAACCCAGGTTCAAGAATTATCGAGCCACAGCAGAGAATAAATTTTGACCCCAATAAGGAAACTGACTATGGAATCTGACCAGATGCTTAAGACTTCTGACACCGAGTCTACGCAAATCTCCAATACCAGTGAGCAGCTAAGTTGCCCTAAGATTGAAGCTCATACTGAAGAACCAACCTTGCCGCACTTAATCAACAAGGTAGCAGACATTGCTGTTGCTAACCAGGATGCTGGTCTGATTATTGCCGCTGCCATCGGCACATCAGTTATTCTTTGGGCAATAGCCGATGCCGCAGCCAAACTGATTAGAGCTGCACGCGGCTAATCAGTTAGCTATAAAAGGTGCATCTTATATTACAAGTCCAATCTACTTGTTCTAGGTCAATTCTAACGTTTAGACTAACTGGGGTTTCCCAAGAGTGCGATAGATAAGCTATACCAAATGGGACTTTAAAGTATATTTTTACCTTGCCAAGTGCAAAGTTTTTGTATCTGTTGGCTCAAAATCCTGTATTGAAAGTGTAGTCTAGGTAAGAGTTCAGATAAAGCTAAAGATAGTGGAGTTTTCACGGGTGAGCATTTTTATCCTGCTGGGGTTGATGTTAAGCAGTGCTAGAGAGTCAATAGCCAGTGTCAAACCTGTATCTGTGTATCATGAACAAAATTCCCAGTTGCTACAGACTCATACACCAACCTCAGTCCCACCAGACAGGCTTCAGCTACCTCCTGTAACCAACCCCCTGCCAGTAAAGCATTTTTCGGTAGTTGTCTCCCAGCCTCGCCTTGCTAGCACCAGGTATGATCGACCTATCGAATGTAATTCTGAACCCCCTGAGTTATCGACCCAACTAGCCCAACTCAAGCCTGGGTATGAGCTTCTAGATTCTGCTGAGTATGAGTGGCAGTTTGGTTCTTATTTTAACCAACCTTTAGTCTTGGAAGTGTTAACGATTATTGATCACACTGGTAAGCCAGAAATGCTATCTGACAACCCTCCAAAAGTACTCCAAGGCAGTAGCAGAGTTGACTATGCTGAACTAGCAGGGGCAATTATCCAAAAATTGCAATTTGAACCCACCTACTCAGACTGTCAGCCAGTTGCTCAGGTATACTACCTGAAACTTATTATCAGTCCACAGTTGCCTTAAACGACTATTTAGTTTGCTCAATTATTGCCACGATATAAATAAGATTGCTATACTGTAAAAGAAGTGTCACGTAATCGACAGCTGCGGGCGTAGTTTAGTGGTAAAACCTTAGCCTTCCAAGCTAATGATACGAGTTCGATTCTCGTCGCCCGCTTATTGCATATATTCACAAATTAAATAATGTGCTTTCCTTCTACAGAAATTTTTGCTTGAAGAGTCGCATTAGTGCAGAATTTCGACTGGTGCAAGAGCTCAGATACCAAGTACTTTAGTTATGGGATAAGCTCATTGTTCAACATATGTACAAACCGACATACCCCCGTAACAGCAAAACCCCTCACCACAATTTTGATGGTTGGTCATTAGATGCTCGAAACCCCCAGGTAATAAAATTCTTTATGCCTTTTTGGGAATGGTTCTATCATAACTACTTTCGCGTCACCACTGATGGCTGGCATCACATACCTTCAACAGGAAACATGCTGATAGTCGGTTCCCACAATGGAGGCTTAGCAGCACCAGATATGTTTATGTTTATGTATGACTGGTTCCATCGTTTTGGCTATGAGCGCTTGGCGTATGGACTGACACATCCCAAAGTCTGGCAGGTTTTCCCAGAAGTCGCCAAATTTGCAGCTCAGTGTGGCTCAATAGTAGCACACCCTAAAATGGCGATCGCAGCTTTCAGGAGACAAGCAGCAGTTCTAGTCTATCCAGGAGGAGGAAATGATGTTTTTCGTCCTCACCAGATGCGAGATAAAATTTACTTTGCAGGACGTCAGGGGTTTATCAAACTGGCACTGCGAGAAAATGTACCTATCATCCCCATTATTTCCTGGGGGGCTCACGATACCCTAATGGTTTTAGCCGACTGCTATCAACAGGCACGGCAACTGCACGAATGGGGTATTATGCCTTGGTTATTTGATACTGATCCAGAGGTATTTCCCATTTATTTAGGATTGCCTTGGGGATTGGGGATTGGTCCTCTACCCAACATACCTTTACCGATGCAAATTCATACCCGCGTCTGTACTCCTATTCGATTTGAGCACTATGGTCGCACAGCGTCAAGCGATCGCAATTATGTCAATGCCTGTTATGAGCAAGTCCTTAGCCAAATGCAAAAAGAGCTTGACTGTTTAATTGCAGAGGCTAACTCACCCCAACCCTATACAAATAACAAATAACAAACAACAAACGACAAATTGTCAATCGTCATAGCTAAAGCTTAAAGCAACAAAGTCATTAGGAGAACCTGGTCCAGTGCAAAATACTTCCTTCTTTCTTGAAGACTCGTCTATCGTACAATTTACCTGCCGCTTAAAGGCATCTAGGTTACCTTTGTATTGCCCTGGATCAATCTGGAGTTGCCGTCGAAATTGACTCCAAGTGACATCAATAATTTTGTCACCACACACCATCTCGACTTCCCCACGTTCTACATCAACATCTCCTGCTTCGACTTCAAACTCTGCATCTTCAATTTCGACAAATTTGCAAGCTTCCAGTTTGGGACCATTATCGCAAGCTCCTAAGGTTGTTACTAGAATGCTGCATATCGTCAGAGAAGTTAATCTTTTCACAAGATCTTTCCTTTGCACGATCAAGTCAGTCTATCTTATCTTACCTGGGGCTCTGATACGAATGGCACGCTTGTTAAGACCAAAATTCAAGCCTAGAGGGAAAAGGGAAAAGGTTAAAGATGAACCAGCTCAACTCTTACTACTCACAAATTGACGTAACCGAAGCAAACTGAAGGTTTGACCAAGATTGAGGGGTAATACAGAAATTCCTTCCAGGCGAGACTGTACCCAACCTTCTCCCCAGTACCATTCGTGATAACCGTCAATACCCTGACTCAATAGCATACGCAAACAGTTGGAACCAGCTACCTCTACCTGGTGCTCAATTGCCACTGGTCCCATCCAGCTAGTGAAGGTTAGTCCTTGATGGAGTTGTTCTGGCATCCCTTCTGACAAGCGCTGGGGCCACAACCATTGACGTAGTTGCTCTGAATAAAGCAGACTTTCATAAATGACATTGTGTGTTGCTTCTATTTCAATGCGGAGATGACTTTGTTGAAAGGTTCCGAGCATGTCGATTATTATTTGTTTTATGTGTTGGCTGAGTAGTAGCAGAAATTTATAATAAATTTTTCACTATATATTGTTTTATTTTAACACAGAAAGTTGTCAAAAGTATTGAGAGGTAAATCAATGAATACTGATAAATTTAAGGAGCTTTATCTAGCAGGAGAAAGAGATTTTCATGAGGTCAACCTGAAAGGGGCAGATTTGCGTAAAGTTCACTTAAGTGGAGCTAATTTAAGTAGGGCTAATTTGCAGCAGGCAAACTTGAGTGAAGCTAATTTGACTGGAGCAAACCTTTATAAAGCAAATCTGACAAAAGCCAACTTGCATAAGACAATTCTTAATGAAGCAATTCTTAATGGAGCAGACTTGCACAGAGCCAATTTACATAGAGCTAGCCTGATTAAGGCAGACCTTTTTAAGGCTAACCTTAAGGGAGCAATTCTCAAACATACATTTATGACTGGGGCCAATCTCCGTAGTGCAGAATTAGATCAAGCTCATTTAAGTTGGGCAAATCTCCGTCAGGCAGATCTAAATCATGCTCATCTCAATAGAGCCAACTTAAATGGTTCCAAGTTTTGCAAGACTACTATGCCTGATGGGAGTATGAGGAATGAAGATTGCTAGTGTGAGATTAGTTGTTAGGTTGAATAGCACTGACTTAAGCTTCTCTTTGATTAAGCTCATCCCACGACTTGCATTACGTGGGATGCAAGCTTCATTAGTCATTGGTCATTGGTCATTTGTCCTTTGTACTGTCGAGTGTTAGCTTGTTAGCGATTGCCTACGGCACCAGCTTAGTCAGTAATTTGCTATTATCGACTATCAAGCATAAGGCTGGTTGACCAATCACCCAGGCATTGCAAGCCAAACTGAAATGAGCGATGAAAATTCCGACAAAAGTGTCATTGTCATTGTTGATGACAACCCCACTAATTTGGGGGTGTTATTCGACTTTTTGCATGATTCTGGCTTTAGAGTTCTAGTAGCTCAGGATGGTGAGAGTGCCATCCAGAAAGTTGAGTATGCTTATCCTGATCTGATTTTGCTGGATGTGATGATGCCGGGAATCGATGGGTTTGAAACTTGTCGCCGTTTGAAAGCTAAGGCGTCAACAAAGGATATTCCGGTAATTTTTATGACTGCCCTTTCCGAAACAGTGGATAAAGTCAAGGGTTTTAATCTCGGTGCGGTAGACTATATTACCAAGCCAGTGCAACAAGAAGAAGTGATCGTCAGAGTCACAACTCACCTGAAAATCCAGAAGCTGCAAAAGACATTCCGAGAACAAAATTTGCAGTTGCAACAAGAAATTAAGGAGAGAAAGCGAACAGAGGAATCACTGCGACAAGCTGAGGAGAAATATCGCAGCATCTTTGAAAATGCCACCGAAGGTATCTTCCAGGCGATACCTGATGGAGGGTACATAACTGCCAATCCGGCACTAGCAAAGATTTTAGGCTACGATTCCCCAGAAGACTTAATGAGGACAATCACTAATATCGACCAGCAACTTTACATAAATTCCAGTAGTCGAGAAGATTTAGCTGCTCTGATGCAGAGGTATGATGTCTTGACTGATGTGGAGTCTGAGGTTTATTGCAAAAATGGTCGCACTATTTGGATTTCGGAAAATATACGTGCTGTAAAAGATACTAGTGGTAATTTGCTGTACTACGAAGGTACTGTTACTGATATTTCCGAACGCAGACAAACAGAATTTGTTCTGCGCCTAGCGCGGAAAAAGGCGGAACTCCTACTGCTTAATATTTTGCCCCAACCGATCGCAGAGCGATTGAAACAGGATAAGGGCACAATTGCTGAGAATTTTGAACAAGTAACTGTAATGTTTGCTGATTTGGTTAACTTTACCAACTTCTCAACTCAAACCTCTCCTAAGGAACTAGTGGAACTTCTCAATCAGATTTTCTCAAAGTTTGACCGACTAGCTGAGCACCATGGTGTGGAGAAAATTAAGACGATTGGCGATGCCTATATGGCTGTTGCTGGTTTGCCAACACCTACTCCTAATCATGCTCAAGCAATTGCTCAGATGGCGCTGGATATGCAAGAGGCAATTACCCAATTCAATGCCGAAGTTGGTGAAAACTTCAGTATCAGAATTGGGATCAACAGTGGCCCGGTAGTTGCCGGGGTAATTGGCATCAAGAAATTTAGCTATGACTTGTGGGGTGATACGGTAAATACTGCTAGCCGTATGGAATCCCATGGTATACCAGGTTACATTCAAGTTACAGCTGCTACTTATGAGCTCCTAAAAGCTCAATATCTATTTGATGAGCGTGGTCCTATTGAGATCAAGGGCAAGGGACAAATGACTACTTATCTACTCAAAGGAGCAAAAGAGCAAGCTGCGATCGCATCTTCCCCAGAGAAGGAAAACAGCGTTTTTTAAAAAGCTACAGTATTAAAGTTAAGCTCATTCAATGACAATTGTGTAGGGGCGAATGGCCATTCGCCCCTACTCTTGCCTTTTATGTTACTCATAGTCCAAGTGTTCAACCTGTCTGCTATCAAGGTGATGAGGCATAAATTCAGCGCGACGCCTAGGAGCCATCGAAGGTGGCAGAGCAGTATATGGATGTTGAACTACGTAGGTTGCACGAGGTGGACGCTGTTGTTTGGACAACAAAGCTAAAGCTGAGATAACGACAATACCACCACTAACAGTAACTGCCATACCTCCTAGTCCCCAAACTAGTCCCGGAAGGATGACATTGTCTTTCTCTTGCTTTTGCTCAAAGGCTGGAGTAACTGCTGGTGCATTTCCTATCTGTGAGGGTAAAGTATTGATATCAGCCTGTGCCGTTAGATTATCAATGAGCAACTGCTGATTTTGCAACTGAGCCTTAAGCTGCTCAATTTCATCTGTTTGCCTCTCAAGCACAGCTGTAACTTGTTCAGGATTCAGCAGCCGCTGTTGTCCAAACCGATCTGAATCTGGTGAAGTAGGAGTTTGGAGTGGCGGTGTTGTTAAATAAGGATTAGAGGTATCGTAGGGATTGGTATTGACCTGTGGGATGGGTAGTGAGCGGGCAGTGGGCGGTTGCATCGCTCCAGTGTTATCTCCTCCCTTAAGTACGAACAGAGCAGCTACCCCAGCTAGCGCTGCTCCCGTCAAAAACGCCATACTATCACTCATCACTTTTGCCTCTCAACTGGGACTCAATCAAAAATAACTCTAACTGATGCACTCTGATACTCGTCACTTTAACTTTACTCAACTTAGGTTTAGTATGCCATTTACTCAGTTAGCTTAGTGGTCATTCTTTATCTGTGTTTATTAAATTTAAAACCACATTGGTGAAATTGTCACATTTCAGGGAACTGTGACAATCTCCAGGTTAGAAATTAATAGTCCTTAGGTACATCTGCTTTTTGAGTATTGTACCCGTGTGACCTAAGCCGTTCACTATTATATTGGTCAATGTTGGAAATAGGCTAGCCAAGCTCCAAGAAAACTGCTATAGAATAGAGCCTCTGACCAATACTTATCGCTTAAAGGGAAAAGGGGAAGAGAAAAAGGAGAAAAAAGCTTTAACCCTTACCATAAGCTGATTTTTGGATACTTAGCTAGAAATACTACTTCATATTTCACCTCACCCAGCACAGGCATGACTCCGAGAAATTACTTAGACAGACGAAGTTCTCTACCAGGGATAATAGTTATGGGCCACCAACGAGGTATTTCACGACTAGCCAACATTCCTAGGAAGAACTATTATTTTAACTTTAAGTCAGTGCGATTATCCTAATTCTCGGTAATCACCTGCCAGACAAGCTCAAAAGTTTTTTGAATAATTTTTTGTGCACTAGAGTTAGTAATTACAATGGCTTCAATAATATCTCGAAAAATCTGTATGCTTGGTGACTTTAGTGTAGGTAAAACTAGTTTAATTCGTCGCTTTGTGGAGCGTCAGTTTAGCGACAAATATCTGTCAACAGTAGGAGTGAAAATTTCTCGTAAGACTGTTAACCTGAAATCAAAGGTGGACCAAAGAACGATGAGTATACAGATGATGATCTGGGATTTAGAAGGGAATACCAAATTTAAAGCAATCACGCCAACTTACATGCAGGGAGCTCGTAGTGCAGTGATCGTTGGAGATCTCACCCGTAAAGCAACTATTGAACATATTCCAGATCACATTCAATCTTTTTTGTCGGTTAATTCTCAAGGACTTATTATTGTTGCTTTGAATAAATCTGATTTAATCAATCAGGATGAACGAGATAAAATTAGTGATTTTCTTCAATTTAATGATCATGATAAAGTGATTAGAACTTACCTGACTTCTGCCAAAAATGGAACATCTGTAGATAAAGTTTTTTGCAAATTGGCTTCTAAAATGATTCAGTTACCGTAATTATTGATTTATAAGCTAATATAAAGAGTCAAGCAGGTGGTGAACTCATGGGATTTTCTTCAATTATTAATTTATGAGCTAATATAAAGAGTCAAACAGGTGTTGAACTCATGGCATTTTCTTCAACCATCCGGGCACTAGAACAATCGCCCCTTACTGGTGAACTACTCTCCAAGCTCAATAGCCAGCAGTCTCTACATCTCAATGGTGTCCCTCGCCTACCTAAGGGACTAGCAGCATCAGCTCTAGCAAAAGCTGCTGAACGCAACTTATTCGTTGTTTGTAGTACCTTGGAAGAAGCTAGCCGTTGGGCAACTCAACTCGAAGCAATGGATTGGAAAACTATCCATTTGTACCCAACATCTGAAGCCTCACCCTACGAGCCATTTGATCCAGAATCGGAGATGATTTGGGGACAAATGCAAGTATTGGCAGACTTGGTTACTAATAATTTATCAACAACCAACAACCAAGAACAAATTGCCATTGTTGCCACTCAAGCTGCACTCCAACCTCACCTACCACCAGTAGCTGCCTTTCAACCCTACTGCCTTACCCTAAACCAAGAGATGAGTTGGGACTCAAAGAGCCTTGACGAACAGTTAGTAAGGCTAGGTTATGAGCGAGTTCCCCTGGTAGAAATGGAAGGTCAGTGGAGTAGGCGTGGTGATATAGTCGATGTATTCCCCGTAGCAGCAGAATTGCCAGTGCGCTTGGAATGGTTTGGGGATGAACTAGAGCACCTGCGAGAGTTTGATCCTGCCACTCAACGCTCTCTAGATAATATTGAGCAGTTGTTACTGACTCCGACTAATTTTAGCCCGATTATCACCGCAGCCTTGAGTAAGGCTAAAGCAGAACAACTCCCATCTTATCTCTCACCAGAAGAACAAGAGCAACTCAACACAAATCAACATCTAGAAGGTAGCCGACGCTTTCTCGGCATCGCTTTTGAGTATCCTGCATCTCTGTTGGATTACCTGCCACAGCAGACTTTAATTGCTATTGATGAGCCACAGCAATGTCGAGCTCATAGCGATCGCTGGGTAGAATACGCTCAAGAACAACTAACAACATTTTCTGTCCCTCTTCCCCCTCTCCACCGCTCTTTTGCTGAGTCTCTCGCTATTTTGGGAGAGGAAACTGAGCAATCTTCACCATTACCCCTACTATACCTATCGGAACTAGTAGAAGAAACGAAGGAAAAAAACTCTTCCCACACCCTCAATCTTGCCAGCCAACCAGTACCAGTAACACCTCACCAGTTTGGTAAACTGGCAGAAATTATTCGAGAGCAACGCAATCGTGGCTTTTCTGTTTGGCTTGTCTCAGCACAACCGAGTCGTTCTGTTTCCCTGCTACAAGAACACGATTGTCCTGCTCAGTTTGTTCCCAACCCCCGAGATTATCTAGCTATTGACAAGCTGCAAACCCAGAAAACTCCCGTAGCTGTCAAATATTCAGGATTAGCGGAACTAGAAGGCTTTATTCTCCCTACCTTCCGCTTAATGCTACTAACAGACAGGGAGTTTTTTGGACAGCATACCCTGGCAACTCCCAGTTATATCCGCAAGCGACGCCGTGCTGCTTCCAAACAGATTGATCCCAATAAACTTCGTCCTGGGGATTATGTGGTACATAGAAGTCACGGTATTGGTAAATTTCTGAAATTAGAAAGCCTGACAATGGATGGGGATGGCAGTCGGGATGCCTACCCCATAACCAGGGATTATTTGGTGGTAAAGTACGCTGATGGTTTGTTGCGAGTGGCGGCGGATCAATTGGGTGCCTTATCCCGGTTTCGTCATACCGGCACTCGTCCACCGGAACTCAATAAAATGTCCGGCAAAGCCTGGGAAAAGACGAAAAATCGTGTCAGTAAGGGGGTGAAAAAGCTAGCAGTAGATTTGCTCAAACTCTATGCCCAGCGATCGCAACTTTCGGGTTATGCTTTCCCTAGAGATTCTCCTTGGCAAGAAGAGTTAGAAGATTCCTTCCCCTATCAACCAACCCCAGATCAACTCAAGGCAGTACAAGATGTCAAGCGGGATTTAGAAAGCGATCGCCCGATGGATCGGTTAGTATGTGGGGATGTAGGTTTTGGGAAAACGGAAGTAGCGATTCGGGCTATTTTCAAAGCCGTCACTGGTGGTAAGCAAGTAGCTTTCCTGGCTCCTACCACGATCCTCACCCAGCAACATTACCACACTCTCAAAGAACGCTTTGCTCCCTACCCGATTAATGTCGGTTTACTCAACCGCTTCCGCACTACTAACGAGCGCAAGGACATTCAACGACGCCTAACTACTGGGGAGTTGGATGTGGTTGTTGGTACTCATCAAATCCTAGGCAAAGGAGTAAATTTCCGGGATTTAGGACTATTAGTAGTAGATGAAGAACAAAGATTTGGGGTTAACCAGAAGGAGAAGATTAAGTCCCTCAAAACCCAGGTAGATGTCCTCACCCTTACCGCCACCCCCATTCCCCGTACTCTCTATATGTCCTTATCAGGAGTGCGTGAAATGAGTTTGATTACTACACCGCCTCCTTCTCGTCGTCCTATTAAAACCCATCTTAATCCTTACGATCCCGAAGCCATACGCACTGCCATTCGTTCAGAATTAGATAGGGGAGGACAAGTATTCTATGTAGTTCCCCGGGTAGAGGGTATTGAAGAAGTAGCCAGCCAACTACGAGAAATGGTACCAGGAGCCAAAATTGCCATCGCTCACGGTCAAATGCCGGAAGGAGAGCTAGAAGCAACAATGCTTACCTTCAGTAACGGTGAAGCAGAGCTTCTGGTTTGTACCACAATTATTGAATCCGGTTTAGATATTCCTAGGGTCAACACCATCTTAATTGAAGATGCCCAGAAATTTGGCTTATCTCAACTGTACCAACTACGGGGACGGGTTGGTAGAGCAGGTATTCAAGCTCACGCTTGGCTCTTTTTCCCGAAACAAAAGACTCTTTCCGAACCAGCAAGAAAACGCTTGAGAGCCATTCAGGAGTTCACTCAGTTAGGCTCCGGTTACCAGCTAGCCACCAGAGATATGGAAATTCGTGGTGTCGGCAATCTCCTCGGCGTCGAACAATCAGGACAAATGGAGGCAATCGGCTTTGATCTCTATATGGAAATGCTACAAGAATCAATCCGAGAGATTCAGGGACAGGAAATTCCCCAAGTCGATGATACTCAAATAGACCTCAAGCTAACAGCCTTTATCCCTACAGATTATATTCCCGATTTAGACCAAAAAATGAGTGCCTATCGAGCTGTAGCTGTTGCTAGTTCCAAGGAAGAGTTAGTACAAATAGCAGCAGATTGGAGCGATCGCTATGGTCCGGTTCCTACCGCTGCACAATATATGTTACAGGTAATGGAACTCAAACAGGTAGCGAAGTCCTTAGGATTCAGCCGCATCAAACTAGAAGGCAAACAACATATTGCCCTAGAAACTCCTATGGAGGAACCAGCCTGGAACCTACTAAAGGAAAATTTACCAGAACATTTGCGATCGCGTTTTGTCTACTCCAAAGGTAAGGTAACAGTTCGAGGCTTAGCTGTCCTCAAAGCAGAGCAACAGTTAAAGAATTTAATTGACTGGTTGGGCAAAATGCAAGGAGCACTACCAGAACCGGCAGTGGTTTGAATATATTATTGAACTCTACTACTCTTCAAGGACATCCTGAATCATTGGTATTAGATAATCATCCGGTGGACGCTTTTTATACTGATCCTTGTTATAGATGAATGACAGATGAACTTTATATTGATCCCGGTTAATAAGGTACATAATTCTGATCTGACCACTTTCACCTTTCCCAATTTTGAATCGTATTTTTCTAAATTCAAGAGAACTGGGTAGTTTGAGCTTCTTGGGTAAAGGTTCAGGTTGAGAACTGACAGAAGAGTTGAGAAAAAAGGGGTCTTCTACAATCTCCTTAAGGATTTCCTTGACTTTTTCCTGTAGAGCCTGCTTGTCTGACAGGTTTTTCTTGAAGCGTTGGCTTTTAGATAGCTTATCTAAACTGGCTTGAAAACTCGGCGCGTACTTAAGCGAAAATTGCATCTACCCACTCATCAATATCTTCAACAGCCAAATCCTCAGAAGCTTTCCCAGACAGAGCATCCGTCAAAACTACTTCAACCATCTTTTGATATTCAGGGTGCGATCGCTCGATATCATCTAACATTTGCTCTCCAAAATCTTTCATATCACTGAGTAATAGTGGATTTTGCGACGGAGCATCAGCAGGTAAATTACCCCTAGCATTTTGCCACGGAAATTCTTGGTGAGTCATATCGCTTAACTTGTAAGCATGATGTTCCCCTAGGAAACACCAAACTTCACCCATTAGATCAGTGATGTTCTTCGGAAACTCCGGTAAATCATCAATCGAAGGAACAGGTAATTGCTGATTTTTAAATTCTTTGTACTCTGCGTAAAGTGGAGGACAGACTGGTCCGTATCTCCAAGCTTGAATCTCATCCTCAAAAAGAGGTTCTTCATGGAGAGCAAGGTAAAGGCACTGCAAATAGTACAGTAACTTATTCACCTTCATGTTAGTCATCTCACGAGAAAGACCATCCTGAGCTGCTTGGACGATAAATAACTTGGCGATGTCTAAACACTCCATTAAACTATCCTCCAAAGCGCACTACACATATTTTATTCTATTTCTTTACAATCCCCTCAAATGCTCTCTAAACAAGGCTTTAATGTCGATTGCTCTTTTGATAAGGTATGCTTAGAATTAAGTTACAACACGGCGAGATTCGGTAATACTCAGATCTTGCACCAAAAAAAGCTGTATGTTGAACTGATAGCTAAAGTTCTTGTGTAGAGGGGATTATAGCGTGTTCTCTTTTGCACAAGAGAACTATTGTTCAATTCCTTTGAAAAAACAGGAA
>Ga0207422_1002009_pt1 | contig 31470 bp, 27 predicted proteins | sample MarCyaLeptolynsp_FD_187757 | JGI IMG/M metagenome (GOLD analysis project Ga0207422, IMG submission 187757) | Marine cyanobacterial communities from Panama - species 1 Leptolyngbya sp. (SPAdes) | ecosystem: Environmental > Aquatic > Marine > Unclassified | place: Panama: Panama City | collected... | reverse complement strand
CCGCGTCGCCTTCCTTGTACTCGCGCTGTTCGACTTCAATGTCCTTGAAGGTCTCGATGCCGCCCCAGATATCCATCATCTGCATGATACGGTCTTCGACGAAACGCAGTGTTGCAACGACCTTGGTAATGCGCTGCCCGGTCAGATCCTGGAAGTTGCACGCCTCAAAGATCTTGACGACTCTTTCCTGAATGTCATTGGCAAGTTCCGCATCTTCCTTGCCCAGACGAGCCGACAAGGTGTTGGCGGTTTCGTCAATATATTCGGCCGATGCCAAAATTGTTTCGGTCGCGCCCTCAGTGCCAAGAACCACCGCATCCAGTTCGTTGGTCACCCGGGTCATTTCCTCACCCTTGGATCCCGTCGTGTGGTGCAGGGTCGCGATTTCGCGTTTCGTTTGTGCAATCGCTTCGTAGATCGCGTCGAGTTCGACTTTCAGCTTCGCAGCCTCGGACAGTTCCTTGCGAAACTCCGCCATGAACTTTTCGCTCATGGCTTGCGGGTCAACAGCGTTTTGCTGCAACCCCGCCCCACTTCCAATCATGGATTTCAGGCTGGAGATTTCCGCGAGCACTTCCTGATGCCGGCGTTCTTCTGCAAAGGCAGGATCGCTGCTGGCCTCGGAATTCATGCGTATCAAGCTTTCCGCTCGAAAGGATCTTCTCACCGCGGCCATGCCTTCTCCCGTCCCCTTGCCCCTGCAGGCGCATTTCAATAGCGATTGCCCAATTGGTATCAGGGGAAGCTTAAAGAATTGTTTTTGCTCATATTGCAGGAATTGACAAAGCCGACGGGCATTTAGCGCGCACGCCGCGGTTTTCATGCGCTAAAGGTTTCGTTATCTTTTTTGACAGCATTTTTGAAACAGCCGATGTGTCCATTCGTCGAATTTTGAGTGCGTGGACTGGCGTGTGAATAGAATGTGGCTGCATAAGGCGTACCGACATACATGACGAGTAAGCGTTCTTTTTCCCTCTCTGCTTCCGTATTCGGGGTTGCCCTTACGGCACTGTTGGCAATCTCTCCGGCACGTGCTGCCAGTGATTCGTTTTCCACCGAGGAGATTTTGAGAGGTTTCGAGAAGACCGTATTCGGCCTGGAGTATCGCAGCTGGAGCTGGCGACCTTACCTTGTGAAGAAATTTACGCAGCCGGTTCGCTTTTACGTTCACAACCTGTCCAGACGTGACCGCAAGGCGGTCGTGCATCGTTTCGTGAGGGAAATCGACCGGCGAATCGGCGGGTTGAAGACCAGCATCACCAATGACCCAGCCGCAGCAAATTTTGAAGTCTATGTGGTCGACCGGTCCCAATACGTTTCAGTTGTGCAAAGAGACATTTACAAAAACGATCGTGCAAAGGTTCCAGGCAGATGCCTCGTCCGCGTCGTGTCGGGACGAGACGGTATCAAGCGGTCTTCGGCAGTCATTGTGTCCGACGAAGGCGAGTTCTTGTTCAAACGCTGCCTCGTGGAAGAGATCCTGCAGGGCCTCGGCCCCATGAACGACGACAAGGCACTGACCCATTCCGTGTTTAATGATGCTTCTCGCCACAGCCGGTTCACCGTGTTTGACCAGATCATTTTGAACATGCTGTACGATCCGCGCATCAGGCCTGGTATGTCCATGAAACAGACCAAGCCGATCCTGCCCCTGGTGGCCCGAGATGCGCGCCGGCGGGTGCGTTAACCAACGAATCTCCGAAAACGCAAAGATTTCAATTGTCGAAAATCAGGTAAGTTTCGTGATCTTTCGATCGAAGGAAACCGTTAATCCTGTTTTTCAAGACTCGAATAACCATAATAAAGATTTACCGGAAATCTCTTCTTCCGATTCACTTTTGGCTGAGACCGCGCACTTATCATCCTTGCCAGTCCGTTAACCGGTGTCTTAAAATTGCCGGTGAATGTGGTCGATGATGAGTAAAGAGTACTGCCATGTTCTTTTTGAAGAGACGTTTTGCAAAAGTGCTGACAATTACCGGTGCCGCGATGATCGGTGCTGCTTTTTCAGCGGAACCGGCTTCCGCCGGCCAGGTTGCTCCACCTCCCCTGGTGCTGAGCCCAAATCTGACTGAACCGTGGATGCTCCAGTTGCAGCCGCGCAATACCCGGCGCGCAACCGCGCCGACGCAACGGCGCCAGGTGCAGCAACCGCGGGTCCAGCGCGCGAACTGGTGGTCGCGTCGCACCCAGCCCGCGCCTCAACAACCCAAACGGCAGACGCGCCAGATTGCGCCGCAATTCCTGCCGACCGTTGTTGACTATGACGGCCCGTACAAGGCCGGCACGATCGTTATCGACACCAATGCGCGTTTTCTCTACCTCGTGCAGAGCGACGGGACAGCGCGCCGCTACGGTGTCGGCGTCGGCAAGCCGGGATTTGAATGGGCGGGAACCCACCGGGTGACACGCAAGGCCGAGTGGCCGGACTGGCGTCCTCCCGCAGCCATGCGCAAGCGCCGTCCCGAGTTGCCGGCATTCATGGCCGGTGGCCCTGAAAATCCGCTTGGCGCACGCGCGCTTTATCTCGGATCGACCCTTTACCGCATCCACGGCTCCAACCAGCCCTGGACGATCGGTCATGCCGTGTCGTCGGGCTGCATCCGCATGCGCAATGAAGACGTCATGGATCTTTATGAGCGGGTCCGCGTGGGCACCAAGGTGCACGTCATCTGAGTCCTCTCAAAATCGGACACCAATTGAAAGAAGCGCACGGCCTGGCCGTGCGTTTCATCGGATCGGCAGGCCCGGCTTGCGCGCTCCCTGTTTTCTTTGCAGTTTGTTTAGTTGAAATCGCGAAGCCACCTTCTTTTTTCTCCGGCTCAAGACATCGCAGAGCATGACGCAACGCTCCACCATTTTCTCGGCCGGTTCGGATTCGGCCTATTTCGTGAAGGCAGCCTTGGTTGGTCTGCTCGTAGGAGCACTTGCAACCGGATTTCACGCTGGCCTTGAGTTTCTTTTCGCGCAGTATTCAGCGCTCAGAAGCGCCGTCGGTGGCGGCGTTGTTCCCTACCTTGTATCGATCGTCATCTCTTCGGTGTGCGTTGCGGCCGCCTTCCTGTTGGTTCAAAGGGTTGCGCCCGAAGCGGCCGGCAGTGGCATCCAGGAAATCGAGGGGGCCATGGAGGACAAGCGGCCAATTCATTGGCCGCAGGTGCTGGTGGCCAAGTTCTTCGGTGGATTGCTTGCCCTGGGCTCCGGGCTTGTGCTCGGGCGTGAAGGCCCCACCATTCACATGGGCGCCATGACAGCGGAAGCCCTGGCAAGGTCGCACGAGATCTCTTCTGCAGATCACAAAGGTCTGCTTGCAGCGGGGGCTGCTGCAGGACTGGCCGCCGCCTTCAATGCGCCTCTTGCCGCCATCTTGTTCATTGTCGAAGAAACCAGACGCCAGTTTCCCTTCGGCTACCGCACCTATATGGCCGTGATCATTGCCTCAATCCTGAGTGCGGCGGTCAACGAGCAACTGACACAGACCGGCCCACTCCTTGTCATCGAGGTGCATTATCTGCCGGTGTGGAGCTACATTCTGCTTGCGGTGCTCGGCATCGTGCTCGGTGTGCTTGGTGTCTTCTTCAACAAGGCGCTGATCACGGTGATGGACCTGTTCCTGAAGATCCCGAAAGGACTGCGCTGGCTCCCTGCCCTGGCCATTGGAGCCGTGACCGGCATCCTTCTGAACGCCTTCCCCGATGCGACCGGCGGTGGGGAAGACCTGATCCATGACCTCATCAGCAGCCACTATGGGGTGCTTGCATTGTTGCTGCTGACCCTCCTACGGTTCGGCGGCGTCCTGTTTTCCTACGCATCCGGAGTTCCCGGCGGCATCTTCGCACCGATGCTCTCCATTGCGACCTGCGCAGGACTTGCCTTTGGTGTCGCCGCAGTCGGAACGTTACCCGTGGACGAGGATTTCCGTGCCGCATGCGCGGTCGCGGCTATGGGCGGGTTCTTTGCCGCATCAGTGCGCGCGCCGCTTGTCGGCGTGGTTCTCGTCATGGAGCTGACCGGTGCCTATGCGCTGATCATGCCGGTGCTGGTCACCTGCACGACGGCGTCCCTGACCGCCCATACACTCGGCGGCCGGCCGATCTACGAGCAGCTCCTGGAGCGCACGTTACGTCTGGCCGGCGAACCGCCGGATTCCGAACCGGACAAGACCCCCGTTCAACTCGGGACGCGCAACAGCTGATTTTCGCCGCAGGCCAAACACCTGCGAACGCATCGAAATCGAAGCTGGAATCCTTAAAATCCCGCGCCCACCGCGATCTATCGGACAGGCACGGGGTTCACATTCGCCTGGATCAGAACAACCAGGTCCGAGGATTGGAAACGCCTTCGTTGCGTCCTGCCAACTGCAAACCCTTGATGCAGCGAATGATGTACCAGACTAGCGTCGCGATCAGGACGAGGATGCCGATGAAGACAAATGTCAGCACGAACCCGATGACACCGTAAAGCAGCCCAATCCAGAATGTCCGGATCTGGTAGGTGTAATGGCTTTCAATCCACTCTGCCGCCTGACCCTTGTTCAGATAGGCAAAGACAACGCCGACGATAGAAGTGATTCCGACAATAATGCTCAAAAGATAGAGAATGTAGATGAGAGTGACGTTCTTTCCGCCCGGCTCCATATAACCTGCGACATCGGCTTGATCGTTCATAAAAGCTCTCCGCTGAAAAAAATAACCCCGACACAGAGCAAAATAGCCCGTTTCCATTTAAGCGCAGTCAGTTGGAACTGGCTAGGTCATAAAGCGGGCGCAGTACGGGCCAGGATACGAAACGAGCGCTGACGCACTGTTCCGGCATGCAAGACTTCGATGACAAAAAAGGGCCTGTTGCCCGTTGAAGAGCCATTCTTCCGATCGAGATGATCTACTTGGCGCGGTCTGTCGTACCAAAAGCTGGTGGTGCGACGAATTCCGTGAACAGTGATCCGTTTTGCCGTCTTTGGAAATGTGCCATGAACTGACGTTGTCTTGCTGAGAGATTGAATATGAGCAATCTGACTGACATGGAAATCTTTGCCCGCGTTGTAAGCGCAGGCAGCATGTCGGCGGCCGGCCGGGAAATGAGCCTGTCACCTGCGGTGGTTTCAAAACGGATCCGCCGGCTGGAGGAAAAACTCGGGACACGCCTGCTGCAACGAACAACCCGTCAGATTGCCATGACCGAAGCCGGACAGGGATTTTATGAAAGGGTGGTCGCAATTCTGGCTTCCGTTGAAGAAGCAGAATCATTCGTTTCGCGAGGATCAGCCAAGGCGCGGGGTATGCTGAGGGTCGCAGTGCCAACGTCTTTCGGCCGCATGCATATCGCGCCCCATCTGAGCCGGTTTCTTTCCGAAAACCCGGATCTGTCAGTGAACCTGGACCTGTCCGACGATTTTGTCGACATCGTCGGCGACGGTTACGACCTTGCGGTCCGGATTGCCGAATTGTCCGATTCCAGCCTGGTCGCACGCCGCCTCGCCCCTGTCCATCGGATCCTGTGTGCGAGCCCGGACTATATCCAGAAATACGGCGTGCCCGCGAGCATCGAGGATCTTGCAAACAATCACGTGACGATCGCTGCAACCAGTCAGGACCCCTGGCGGCTTGCCGGTCCCAACGGAATTGAGACCGTGCGCACGCAAGCCCCGCTGAAAACAAATTCAAACGAAGTCGTGCGCGAATGCCTGCTTGAAGGCGTCGGTATCGCGCTTCGTTCAACCTGGGACATCGGTCCCGAATTGCGCGAAGGCAGGCTCCAGATCCTCCTGCCGCAATACCGGGCCTCGAAAGATGTCGGGCTTTACGCCGTTTACCCGAGCCGACAATTCCTGCCGGCGAAGGTGCGTGTGTTCATCGACTTCCTGGCCAGGCTCTACGGCTCATCGCCCTACTGGGATGCGGGCCTTGATGACTGGCTTCGACTTCCGAGCAGTGCTCAGGCTGGATGATCACTCGATTTTGAGGCTTGGTGCCTTTAGGTCACATTAGTATCTATGCTGATGCGACTGCACGTCACTTGATTCAGACTTTGGCTTGATGTTTTTTTGTATCGGGGTGCTGTCGGCACCCAAACTGAGGGAGAGTTATATGCAGCGACTGCTGATGATCGCCGGAACCGCGCTTCTGGCCTTGACCGTCCAGGCTAGCGCCGAGGGCGACGCTACCAAAGGCGAAAAAGTCTTCAAGAAATGCGCGGCATGCCACGCCGTCGGCGAAGGTGCCAAAAACAAAGTCGGACCTCAATTGAACGGTATCGTCGGTGCGCCCTGGGGCCGCATCGAAGGCTACAAATACTCTGCCAACCTTGTCGAATTGTCCGACGGAAAGGTTTGGGACGAAGAAAGCCTGGCCGTTTACCTGACCAAGCCGAAGGACCTCATTCCGAAGGGTAAGATGGCGTTTGCCGGGCTTCGCAAAGAAGAAGACCGTGCCAACGTAATCGCGTATCTTGCGCAGTATGCCGACGACGGCACGACCCAATAAGGACGGTTCGCGTCACTGCAGATCAAAGGCCGGATTAACCGGCCTTTTTTCGTTTTGACGACAGTTTCTGAACAGGTCTTGGCGTTACGCCGGCAAGCGCCGCGTTTCTACTCTTCACTGTGATGCTTGCGGATACGGCGCACGGTCCACCAGATGAGCAGAACAACAAGCGGAACGGACAGCCCGGTGGTGATGCTCGCACTCGGTACGGGCAATCCGGCTTCCTTGGCAGCTTTTGCAAGATACGAGAACAATCCGACCACATAGTAGCTGACAGCAGCGACGGAAAGACCCTCGACTGTCTGTTGCAATCGCAATTGCAAACGTGCCCTGCGGTTCATCGATTGCAGCAGGCTGCGATTTTGATGTTCGAGTTCAACATCCACCTGCGTTCGCAACAAAGTGGTTGCGCGTGCCAGTTTACGGGACAGCATTGCCTGACGGTCTTCGATCGCCTGGCACGTGCGCATCGCCGGGGCAAGGCGCCTGCCCAGAAACGATGACATCGACAGTTCGCCGGGAGCTGCTTCTTCCTTCAACGTGCCAAATCTGGCTTTTACGATCTGGTCATACGCCCGGCTCGCACCAAAGCGAAAGGTGCTGGCTGTTGCACCGGATTCCAAAGCTGCAGCCAGGGCAATGAGTTTGTCCAGCAAATCCTGGCTGGCGCCACGGGCGGATGCATCTTTCATCTGTCCGGTCAGATCTGCGAGTTCATTTTCAAAACGCCGGATTTCGGGTTGAAGCCTGCTCGCCTCGAACAGCCCTAGCATGGCCAGGGTGCGATAGGTCTCGATTTCGAGCAAACGCTGAACAACGGCCCCGGATTGCACGTCGCTCAGGGACCGGTTCAAGACGAGCATCCGCGTCAGGCCGTCTCCATCCTGTCGAAAATCGGTCGCGACCAGCGCCGCTCCGTCTTCCAGGTCGGAGACTGTCAGACTGCTTTCGTCAAAGTGGCTGCGCCAATCTTCGGTTCCATCCGGTCCGCGTAACTCGAGGCGAACGGCGACCAACAGGTCTCCGGGAGCCCGAAAGGCAGCCCCGAAGGGGTGCTTTGCGTGCAGCTGTCCAAAAACCTGTTGGGGGTTGGCCGCACCATCCCAGGTATATGTGGTGAATTCGGCGTGCTGCTCCCAGCTCAGGGTCCCCCCGCCAAAGGTCAGGGTATGGTGGCGTGTCCCTGGTGCCGGACCATGACCGCCGCGCGAAATGCAGAGTTCAGAGAGCCAGGCATGGTCTTCGGCAGCCTCGTCGCTATTCGTCAAAAAAGCATAGTGCAGGATTGTCCGCGGACTGGTCAGCGGACGAAAGGGACGCGCGTGAACCTCTCCCAGGACCCTTTCGCGCAACGGCGACGTTCGGAATGACGGCAAAGATGATCCGTTTTCTGACCCCTGACCCAAGATGTTCACCCATGTTGTAAAATCTGCCGGGCTCACTTTGCTCACAAGCGACGCCTTAGACCAAGGTCTAATATTGTCACAGGCGGTATTTGCTTCTTGTGTGCGATAATGGCGCATCAAAAATTGGATAAAAAAATTGACCAATTTGAAATTTGTCGTTAGATTGTCCGGAAATTAGAGCTCCTTTGCATGATATGTGACCCATGTTTCAGCCCGTCGATCATCAGAAAACGGCCGATGCCGTTGTCGAACAGATTGAAAACCTGATCCTGAAAGGCATCCTGCATTCGGGCGACCGATTGCCGCCGGAACGGGAGCTGGCGGATCAGCTAAAGGTCTCCCGGCCCGTGCTGAGGGATGCTCTCAAAATCCTGGAGCAACGCAAGCTTATCGAAGCGCGCCGCGGTGGTGGCACGTTCGTGTGCGACCTGATCGGGTCGATTTTTTCGGAGGCCGTTGTCCAACTGATCGCCAGGCACCCGTCAGCGATCAATGACTACTTCGAGTTTCGGCGCGGGATTGAAGGTCAGGCCGCTGCACAGGCGGCGATGCGCGCGGCGCCCTCCGACATAGAGCGGCTGGACGATATCATCCGGCAGATGCAGGCGGCGCACGAGGCAGAAGATGTCACTGCAGAAGCGCTGCTTGATGTCGAATTGCACCATGCTGTCGGTGAAGCCGCCCATAATGTGGTGATGCTGCATACGCTTCGGTCCTGTTACCGGCTGCTCGAGAACGGCGTCTTCTACAACCGGGGACGCCTTTATCACCATCCGACGGCCCGGCACGAGTTGCTGCAGCAACACCGGGCAATCGCAGAGGCGATCCGCGAGAGCGATCCGGCCGGGGCCAAACGCGCCTCGGAAGAACATATCGACTATGTGCGGGGCACGCTCGCTGAAGCCGAACTTCTTGACCAACGCGAGCAGCTTGCAGGGCTGCGCCGCACCAAATCCGCCAAACACGCCGCTCGATCTTGAGCGTCTGGGAGGACACACCATGACGACTGTCACCGATGTTGCCGACATGAAGGCCCTGGCAAAGCGCCGGGTTCCGAAGATGTTTTACGACTATGCCGATACCGGGTCCTGGACGCAGAGCACCTATCACGCCAACGAAACGGCGCTCCAGCGCCAGAAGCTGCGCCAGAGGGTTGCCCGAAACATCGACAACCGGTCCGTCAAGACAACAATGATCGGCGAGGATGTCTCAATGCCGGTCGGGCTCGCTCCGGTCGGGCTCACCGGCATGCAGCACGCCGACGGCGAAATTCTCGCAGCCCAGGCGGCAGAGGAATTCGGCGTTCCCTTCACCTTGTCGACCATGAGTGTCTGTTCGATCGAAGACGTCGCGGAAAACACCAAGTCCCCTTTCTGGTTCCAGCTTTACGTCATGCGGGACCGGGGCTTTTCAGAAAGCCTGATGCAAAGAGCGCTGTCTGCGGGTTGCTCGGCGCTTGTCCTGACACTTGACCTTCAGGTGCTCGGTCAGCGCCACCAGGACATCAAGAATGGCCTGAGCACGCCCCCCAAACCGAAGCCGCACGTTTTGATCGATCTTGCTTTCAAACCCCGCTGGTGCTGGAACATGCTGCAGACCAAACGGCGGGATTTCGGCAACATCAACGGACACGTTACCGGTGTCGACGACATGAGCTCGCTTGCCGAATGGACAGCCAGCCAGTTCGACCCGACGCTTGACTGGTCGTCCGTGGAGTGGGTCAAGAAACACTGGGACCGGAAGCTGATCCTGAAGGGCATCAACGACGTGGATGACGCGAAGGTCGCCGCGGAACTCGGTGCAGATGCGATCGTGGTTTCCAACCACGGCGGGCGGCAGCTGGATGGTGCACTGGCCTCTTATGAGGTGCTCGGCGAGATCGTTGACGCTGTCGGGGACAAGGTTGAAGTCCATTTCGACGGCGGTATCCGCTCCGGACAGGACGTGTTCCGCGCCGTCGCAATGGGGGCCCACAGCACCTATATCGGACGCGCATTCGTCTATGGGCTCGGCGCAATGGGCAAGGCCGGTGTCACCAAGGTTCTGGAGATGATCCACAAGGAACTGGACGTGACCATGGGACTTTGCGGGGAAACCGACATTGCCAAGGTCGGCCGGCACAATCTGGTGCTCTAACCCGCGGCCCAGGGGTCCTGCGCTCTAGGTCAGGGCCAACCAGGCTTCGGCGAGACTTTTTCCAATTGCGTCGGCGTGCGCGGCATGGCGTGCAGCTTCAGCATCAAGACGTTCCGGCCAATCGGGTGTGTGCGGCTGAATCTCGCTCGCGAGATGGTGTGACCAGACCCGCACGTCTTCAAGCGCTGCTTCGAAATGGAACTGAATTGCGTAGGTCGCCCGGCCGACACGGAAGGCCTGGATCGGCGTCATGGCACTTTCGGCCAAATGCACAGCACCAACGGGCAGCGTCACGGTATCGGTGTGCCAGTGAAACAACGGGCCTCCGGGTCCAAGGTGCTTAATGACAGGGTCCGAGTGCCCCTCACCGGTGGGCGTTACCCGGTGCCAACCGAATTCGATGGGCTTGTCCAGGACGTTGCCGCCGCCGAGTGCACGCGCAATGAGCTGACAGCCAAGGCAGATGCCGAGAACCGGACGATCAGCCTCGTGAAACGTTCTGATCAAATCGCAAACGGCAGGCAAATGAGGATACTGCTCATCGGCAAGCGCATTCTGCCCGCCGCCCAGAACGATCAGGCCACTGAATGCGCTGGTCTCCTGCGGCAGGTCCTCACCCGCATATGCGCGCACCACTTTCCAGGAATACCCCAGCCGGGCTGCGATCCTGCCGAAAGCTGCCAACTCCGCTTTAGGATAGTTCTCGATCACGAGCAGGGTCATTTTTCTCCCCAAATCATGCCCTCACAAAATGGGCTGCGCTGGCGAAAGGCTTGCCGCCTCCATGTCTGATATCTACCCATCTAAACTCGTGATGGAAACATCAAAAACAATCATTTGCGCTTAAGTGAAAGCAGCACCAGATTCACGCCCACGACTTTCCGCACTTGGTGGGTTTCATGAGCGTCGCCTCCCCCGCGATCCGCAACGGTTCAAGCAATTTCACTGCTACGGATTACGGCCTTTATGCCGTGACCGTGCTCGCCTGGGGTGTGAGCTGGATCGCAATGAAGAGCCAGGTCGCGACGGTCGCGCCCGAGGTGTCAGTGTTCTGGCGCTTTATGCTTGCCGCGGCGATCATGATGGCCTGGGCGAAAATCAGCGGCCAGACCATGCGCTTCCAGCTCCGCGATCATCTGCGGTTTGCAGGTCTCGGCGCTTTTCTGTTTTCGACCAATTTCACCCTCTTCTACTACGGCGCAATGCAAATTCCGTCCGGGTTGCTCGCGGTGATCTTCTCCACGGCCTCAATCTTCAATCTGTTTCTGGGGCTGATCCTGTTCGGACAGCGTCCCAATCTGTTGGCACTGATCGCCGGGATAACGGGCTTTGCAGGCATCGCGCTGATGTTCCTGCCGAAATTCGCCGGGGCGGAATTCAACACGCAGGCCGCAATCGGTCTTGCCATGTGCATTGCCGGAACACTGTCATTCTGCTTTGGCAACATGCTGTCGGCAGATACGCAGCGCCGCGGTATCGCGGTGGTTCCGGCGACTGCCTGGGGCATGTTCTATGGCATGGTCTTTTTGGGGCTGTTTTCGGCAATACGCGGCGAAAGCTTCGCCGTTGAATGGTCTGTTTCCTATTTCAGCGGCCTGGTCTATCTGGCGGTCGTTGCCTCTGTAATTGCCTTTGCGTCCTATCTGACCCTGCTGGGCAGAATTGGATCTGCACGCGCCGGTTATGCAACCGTGATGTTTCCGGTCGTTGCCCTGACGCTGTCGACGATCTTCGAGGGTTACCAGTGGACGCCAGTCGCGGCGCTCGGGCTGGGCTGCGTGCTTGCCGGAAATCTCATGATGTTGCGGGCGCGCTGAAGACTGAAGCGCTATTCGGCCGCCAGCTGTGCGGCACCACCACCGACATTGCCGATCGCAGCAACCAAGTGATTGCACAGCGTATCGTGCATCGCTTCGCGGGCTGAATCGGACCGCAGAAGCGCAATGTCACAGGATGGCAGCACCGGAAAGCCGTCACGTTCGTCCAGAATACGCATGCCATCGCGGATTGCGCTTTCCGGGAAAACGGTGATCGCCAATCCGGCCTGAACCGCACCGACAAGCGCAGCCGCGCTGGAACTCGTATACGACACCTTGTAGCGTTGACCTGCCCTGTCCAGCGCATCCATCGACATGCGCCGCCAGCCGCACGACGAAGGTCCCAGCGCAAGGCGGATGACGTCCTGTGTGTGCGCGCAATGCTGCGTGGACGTTACCCAGTAAAGTGGCTCCCGGCGAATGATCTCGCCCCTCAGATCCATCGTGTCGCTCGATGTGGTGATCGCCACATCCAGCGTTCCCTCGCGGATCGCCTCGGTCAGCTTGCTGCTTCCCGAGCATTCGACTTCCACCTCGATGGACGGGTTCAGCCGGTTGAAGGCGGCAAGGACCTGGGGCAGAAGCCGGTCGGCATAGTCATCGGGAACCCCGAGCTTCACATGGCCGACTTCCTTTTGACCGTTGAATGCAGAAAGCGTTTCGTCGTTCAGCAAGATCATCCGGCGGGCATATTCCACGAGCCGCAATCCGTCTTCGGTCAGTCGTGACTGGCGCCCGTCCTTGATGAAAATCGGTTGTCCGACACGTTCCTCCAGGCGCCGCATCTGCATGGACACGGCGGATTGGGTCTTGTGCACGGCCTCGCCGGCTTTTGTGAAGCTGCCCAGCTCGGCAATAGCCAAAAAAGTACGGAGCTGATCAATGTCCAACGCGTGATTCATGAGAAACTCCGCGGCTCGGCCACTTGTTATGCGGTTGATCTGAGATTCGAATTAATCAGACAACAATACATCACAGTTTCTTACATTACAAACAAAAATTCAACAGATGCAGATTGGTTCTTTCTTTCTAACTAGCTGAGATTAAAACAAAAACTTCAGAAACCGAAGCTTATTGCGCAGCCTGCGGTACGGAAAGGTTATCCAGCGAAGAAACAATATGCTCGACCAGCGCGTCGGTCACACGCGAACTGTTGTGCCAGGACCGCATGATCCCGATTTCACAATTGGGAAGTCTTGGAAAGCCATCTGCTTCGGTGAGGACGCGCATGCCGGAACGAAGAGCCGACTCAGGCAAGACGGAAATGGCCAACCCTGCCAACACGGCAGCGCCAACCGCCGTTGAATTCCAGCTCGAATACAAGAGCCGGTGCTCGCGCATCTGATCGCCCAAGGCGCTTACCGCGGCCTTTCGCCAGTCGCAGGTCGCGCGCCCCAGTGCAAGCGGAAGCGGAGACTCGTTTTCGGTGGCGTGACGTGCCGAGGCGACCCAAAGAAGCGGTTCACGCCGTACAAGTTCGACGTGCTTGCGTCCCTTCTTGTGCACATGGGTGATAATGGCGACGTCAAGCTCCCCTTCGGCAATCATGTCGGCAAGATTGGGCGTCGGCGCACAAACGACGCTGACCTCTGCTTTCGGATTGGATCTTGAAAACCGGGCAAGAATTTCAGGAAGAAACCGGTCTGCATAATCGTCCGGCGTTCCAAGGCGAACGAGACCGGCGAGTTCGGAATCATCAAAGGCAGCTAGGGTCTCGTCGTTTAGCTGGACAAGCCGGCGCGCATAGTGGAGCAGCCGCTCACCATGTTCGGTGAGGCGGGACTGCCGTCCGACGCGGACAAAGAGCGGTTTGCCGATGCGCTCTTCCAGTCGCCGCATCTGCATGGAGACTGCTGACTGTGTCTTGTTCACATTGTCGGCAGCCTTCGTGAAGCTCCCACTTTCGGCAATCGAGACGAATGTCCGCAACTGATCAAGGTCGAGCATCTAAGGTCCAATTATAATCCACACACATGTTTTTCACGCCATTCATACAAGCGACAAATGCTTTATCCGGACGCTCCCGCGCCAACCTGAATCCGGGGCTGATCCGGATTACATCACACATTCTGATATTTTACATCACAAACATTCGTTGGAATTATGTTTCCAGAACGTGCATCTAGAGGATGTTCCACTAACAAGGACCGCCGCCACAGGCACGGAACAAGCTGCCGAAACTCCCTTCGGCCGCTCACAGGAGAATTATGCCATGACACATATTGCAAGCATCCCCTTCATCGCTGTCTTCGGGCAGATGGCTGCCCGTGCATGGTCCGTTTTTAAAAACCGGCGCCATGTCACCGAGCTCAAGGATTGGTCCGACGAGCAACTGAAGGACATCGGTCTGACACGGAGCGACGTTCGACGCGCTCTGGCTGTACCGTTCTATCGAGACCCGACGGCTCTTTTGAACGGCGATCCGTTGCTGCGCCGGCCCGTTTCCCTCAATCCGGCAAACGCCGCTCGCTCCGCGCCATCCCTGACGGTTGTTGACGGATGCGATCAGAAGTCGGGGTCGCTGGCTGCCTGACCCTTTGACGTCCCCTTTTGCAGCCCCTGTCGGCAAAGCCTTGCTGACATTAACTGACCCGCCTCACGGCGGGTCTTTTTTAGTTGTCCTTGTGGTCCCGGGCCGCCTTTTCGAAGAAACTATCGAAGGCCTTGAACTGGCTTGACTGAAAATCGCGTCCGGCGGCCATCCAGCTCGACACCATTTCATCGAACTCAGACGCTTCTTCTTCGACCGTCTCTTCTTCCAGTTCTTCTTCTTCCGGCTCTGGTTCTGCTTCGACTTCGGATCTCTCGGTCACGAGGCTCGCGGGCTGGAGAAACGATCCCCAAAAGGCCTGCATCGCTTCGGCATACCCTTGCATATAGTCGACCGGCGTCGGCTGCGGTTTGGGGCGGCCTCTTGCAAAACCGCGCAGATAAGCGTCCAGGAGATTGCGGGCCTCGCCGTGCAGGAAGGGTCGGGCCACCTGTCCCATTGCAAGGGTCGCGGCCACAGGCATCATTTCCTGAATGGCATCGCTTTGAAGTCCCGTCAGCCCGGAGATCTGCGCGGCTAGTGCCTGCTGCACCGCTTCCGGCCCGAAAAACGGCGTCAGCGCCGCATCCGATGCATTCTGCATGAACCCTGCGAAGGGCTGCTGGGTTGCTGTCTCAAATGAAGACGGCAAACCCGGAAAATCCGAGAACCCGGGCACAGCGCTGCCGAAGTATCGAAAACCGTTGAGAGCAGCCGGCAACAGTTGTTCCATTACCCGGCTCAGATCCTCGTTGGACCAGCCGAACCTCTCTCTGACATCTTCTGCCAACGAGAAAACATCAAAAGGAGGCGCACCTTTATCGCTGCCTGTCATCGCACTGCTCCGGTCGAACTCCAGCAAGGCCTTGAGAAAAAAGGCCATCCGACAGAAGAGTGGACCTTTGCAGGCGTCAGGTCAATTCGCGACCACTTCCCCTAATAGGCGTATTCCCTGAAAACCTGTGTGATATCGCCGTTCCAGGAACCGTTGTAGCGCTGCAACAGAATGTCCGCCGGGCACATGCCTGCAGCCAGTCCTTCTTCAAGCGGCGCCAGGTGAACACGCTCGTCCAGATCGCCGTCGCTCAGGCGGTTCCGGCGTTTCAGTCCTTCCTGCGCAAGCGCGAGAACATCCTTGGCAACATCAAGCACAGTGCCTTGACGGAACGGCGTCTGAAGCGCGGTTTTGGGGACCCCGCTGCGCAGGGCTGCTCGTTCTTCCTGGCTCCAGTCCTTGACCAGTTCCCAGGCCTGGTCGAGAACGCCGGTGTCATACATCAAACCGACCCAGAGGGCGGGAAGCGCACAGATCCGGCGCCAGGGGCCGCCGTCTGCGCCGCGCATTTCAATGTATTTTTTCAAACGCACATCCGGGAACAGCGTGGACAGGTGATTGTTCCAGTCACCCAGGCTCGGCGTTGCGTCCGGAACCCGGCCTTCAAGCGCCCCCTTCATGAACTGGCGGAAAGTTGTGTCCGTCACGTCGTAGTAGGTTGTTCCGCGTTTGACGAAATACATCGGAACGTCGAGCGCCCAGTCGACATAACGTTCAAATCCGAACCCCTCGTCGAAGGCAAACGGCATGTCGCCGGTCCGGTCAGCGTCGGTATCGGTCCAGATCTGGGCGCGGAACGATTTGTACCCGTTGGGCTTGCCGTCCGTGAACGGCGAATTCGCGAACATCGCGGTCGCCACCGGCTGCAGCGCCAGACCGATCCGCATTTTGCGGACCATGTCCGCTTCCGAAGCAAAATCCAGGTTCACCTGGATTGTCGACGTCCTGTACATCATGTCGAGGCCGAGCGATCCGACCTTCGGCATGTAGTTCGTCATGATTTCATAGCGGGATTTCGGCATCTGCGGGACCTGGGCACGTGTCCAGGTCGGTGTCATGCCAATGCCCAGAAACCCGACCCCCATGGGCTCGGCGATCTGACGGACATGCGCCAGATGCTGATTTGCTTCGCGGCAGGTCTGATGGAGGTTTTCGAGCGGCGCACCGGAGAGTTCGAATTGACCGCCCGGTTCAATGGAGATCGCACCACCGCCGTCATTGTCGGCAAGGCCGATGATCTTTCCGGCATCTTCAATGCGTTCCCAGCCGAGCAGCTTTTCCATGCCCTCCAGGACGGCCTCGACACCATTTGCGCCCTCATAAGGGATCGGCGTTAGTTGCTTCAGGCAGAAACCGAACTTCTCGTGCTCGGTGCCAATCCTGAATTCGTCCTCGGGCTTGCACCCCGCCTCAAGTGTTGCAGCCAGTTCGGCAACAGTTTCAATCGGTGTGGTATCGACCGTATCGCGGGCCATGGGAACGTCCTAAGTCTGTGCGGCCCCTCGGCAAGGACAAATCACGCCCCTTCCAAACCGCGGTGTTCCGGCGCTCTTCAAGCAAAACGCTCTAGAGCCTGCGTGATTTAGGAGTCTTGAAAGAAGAATGCAAGCAATGAAAAAGCGAATGCGTTCGCTCACGCAATTCTGAACACGGACAAGGGCGCCTCGCGGCCGCGCAGCTGCACCGGACCAAGGCTCGTCGCGCTGAAACCTTCAGGCAACTGAGCCATGGTCTCGGCACTCGCCAACACGATCACCTTCGCTGCGGGATCCACCTGCTTGCCATGTTCCTGCAACCGCGCGGCAACATTCACTGCATCGCCGATCACGGTGTAATTCATGCGCGCGCTTGTTCCAATGTCGCCGACCACCACCTTGCCTGTATGCACGCCGATCCGAACACGCATGTCGATATCCCCGGATTGCCCGATCCGCTCCGCCAGAGCCGTGACAGCATGAATGGCCAACGCCGCATGGTCCGGCTGGTCGGCCGGCGCGCCCCAGAACGCCATGACACCGTCGCCGAGAAACTTGTCGATTGTTCCCTCACCCTCTGCGATCACCTGCGAGACCGTCTCGAAATAGCCGTTGAGATAGCTCGCAGTCTCTTCGGCGGAGAGATTGGAGGCAATGCCGGTAAACCCGGCCAGATCCGCGAATACGATTGTCATCTCGCGCAATTCGATATTGCGCGCGCTCGTCATGCCTTCCTCGATCAGCCGAGAGACCAGTTGACGCGGGACATATTTTGCAAAAGCGTTCAACGCACCAAGAGATCCATTGAAGGCCTGGTTGACGTCATCGAGCTCGACCAGCGGCGAACGGGGTAACGGTTCTGCAGCACCGAAATTGAGGTGACGCAACTCACCGGCCGCCGCAGCCAGCCGCGACAAAGGCCGTCCCAGCATGCGCCCGACCATGAAAGACAGGACAGCGCCGACGGCCAAAACGGCCAGCGCTGCATAAAGAACGGTCCAGGTCTGGTCGAGCGTTGCACCGAATTCATCGGCACGATAGAGCGTCCCGACAATCCAGCCTTCTGCCGGCCCTTCGTCGATCTCGGCGTAGATCGCCGCGAACATGCCCCGGTCTGCGGGGAACAAACGCCCTTCAACTGACCCGCCCATGACGCGGTGGTCGCCCGTATCTTGCCAAATCGCGTGCAGCGGCGTCGCGGTCAGTCCGGCCAGATCGGGAAGCGGATCCTCTGAACTGGCCGCAAAATCGTTCTCAGGGACTCCATTGACTGCAATCGCCTTTTGCCGCCCTGCCAGCAGAAAATTCCGTTGCCTGTCGTCCCATGCCATCGCATCCGCAAGCCTGGCAAAGACGGTTTGCGGATAGTAGCCGACAAGAAGCTGACCGTTGCCCAGATCGATTTCGGCTTTCTTGACCGCAGTGGAGAAGCCATCCTTGTACTGAAACGGGGACCAGGAAACACGCGGCAGACCGCCGGCAGACGCCTCACCGGGCTGGGTGGCTTCGAGCTCAAGCCTCACTCCTTTCGGCAGGATGTTGTAAGAGGGCTTCAAGTCGGCTTCGCTCAGCGCCTTCCCGGACGGGGACGCGTGACCGGCGACCGACTGGAAAAGCTGTTCCTGCCGATGGAAGAACTCTTCAAGGACAGTCTCGTTTCCCCTCAAGATCGCCTGTGCCTGCTCGTCCAGCAAACGCATGGCGATCCCGCGATCGGCAGCCGCGATATAGGCAATGATGATACCGCTGATGACAACCAGAAGCAGCGAAAACACCAGTCCCAGTGCAACCCCGACAGGCAGCCGGATCTTTCGCGGTGAAGCCGGCTTTTCGAATGCGCTCGTGATATCCTGGCCGGTGTTCTGGGGGTGGTTCATCGACCCCTTTCCACCTTCCCGCCGCAGGATATCCTGCCCCATTCGCCTATCTCCAATCGCCGACCGTTGCCTGGATGACGGTCAAGGCAGCGACAGCTGCCGTATCCGCCCTCAGTATACGGGGCCCGAGCGGAATTGCAGTGACGAATTCCAGATCGCGCAACTGGGCGCGTTCCTCTTCGGAGAACCCGCCTTCTGGGCCGATCAGAACCGCAAGGGGTTGCGGTCCGGCCTCTTTCATCTGGGCAAGGGTCAAAAGCGGATTGTGTGAACCTTCCGCCTCATCGCAGAACAGAAGGCGTCTGCCTGGGTGCAAACCCGGCCATTCGGTGAGCACGTCTTTCAGCGACTGGGGACCGAGCACTTCGGGAATGGAGAGGACGCCGCATTGCTCCGCAGCCTCGATCACGTTGGCTTCCATGCGCTCCAGGTTGACGCGGCTCGATTGCGTGTGCTGGGTCATAACGGGCTGCAGGCTGCCGACCCCCATCTCGACCGCCTTTTGCACCATGTAGTCGAGCCTTGCATGCTTGAGCGGTGCAAACAGGTAGATGAGATCGTTGCGTTCGGTCTGCTCCCGGGTGCATTCCATAATCTGCAGCGCGCAGTCGCGGCGGCTGCTGCTGGCTATCTTTGCCAACCACTCGCCGTCATTTCCATTGAAGACCAGAAGGTAGTCTCCGTCTTTCATGCGCAGCACATTCATAAGGTAATTTGCCTGGCTCCGATCAGCTTCGATCCGGGCGCCTTCGGCGAGAATATGCCGCAAGAAAAGTCGCTGCATTTTGAACTCGTATTTTCCCATGCGTCGTACGTAGGCGCTCGAATGTGTGTGTTTCAAGGCGGATGGTCCGGCCTGGATCGAACTGCACACATTTCGACGCGCTGCAGCCGGATGTGCCTCTTTCGTATCGTCACTCCTCCTTGACCGCGATGCGACCACCTGCGCTACTCTCAGTGTTCAATACGAGATGGGCCTTGCCATTCAGTCTCACTGACCGGGTATTCAATTTGACGGATTTCAAGCTGAGAAACTGGTGTCTTTCCGGCATTCTTCCCTTGGACAGGTCGCGGATTTTTCCGGAGATTCTGGCAGGACTGACACTCGCGGCCATCGCGATCCCGGAAGTGATGGGCTACACAAAAATCGCCGGAACACCGGTGATTACTGGGCTCTACACACTACTGTTGCCGATGGCGCTGTTTTCGCTGTTTGGCTCCTCGCGTCATCTCGTCGTCGGAGCCGATTCGGCAACGGCGGCAATCCTTGCAACGGCAATTGCCGGCATGGCAGCCGTTGACAGTGCGCATTATCTCGCACTTGCCGGATTGCTGGCGCTGATGGTCGGCGTTCTTCTGATCACGGCCAGTGTCGCGCGTCTCGGCTTCATGGCCGATTTTCTGTCGCGCACCGTTCTGACCGGCTTCCTGACGGGTGTCGGTATCCAGGTTGCACTTCATTCGCTCACGGGCATGGGCGAGATAAAGCTGCCGGAAGCAAGCGGCCTTGCCAACTTACGCGACCTGCCTTCGCTGCTTGCAACAATCAACGTGTTCGCCGTTTCGGTATCGGTTGGCGTGCTCGTCATCATTTTCGGGTCTAGGCTAATCTTCAAATCGCTTCCCGGAGCAATTGTGGCGCTCGCGCTTGCCACATTCGCGAGCTGGTATTTCGAGCTGAAGTCGCACATTGCCGTGGTTGGCAGCGTTCCGAGCGGTCTGCCCGAGTTTGCCATCCCCGACATCGACTGGTCATTGGGACTGATCCTGCAGCTCGGTCCGACCGCCCTTGCCATGCTTGTTGTCATTCTCGCCCAGAGCGCAGCAACCGCACGCGCCTATGCAAACAAGTTCGACGAGCATTTGGTGGAAAGCGCGGACCTTCGGGCGCTCGGTCTTGCAAATCTTGGTGCCGGCCTGACCGGCACCTTCGTGGTGAATGGCAGCCCCACAAAAAGCAAGATGGTGGAAAGCGCAGGGGGCAGGTCTCAACTTGCCATGCTGGTCACCGTCCTTGTCGTCCTGCTTGTTCTCCTGTTTTTCACCGGATTGCTCAGCTTTCTACCGCAAGCCGCGCTTTCGGCAATTGTCTTCAAGATCGGTGTGGATCTCATCGACCTGAAGGGGATGCGCCAGATTTACCGGGAGCGGCGGCCTGAATTCTGGGTGAGCTCGGCGATCATCCTCGTCGTCGTCTTTGCAGGCGTCGGGCCCGGCATCGTGCTCGCCATCGTGCTGTCGTTGATCCTGCACACCCGGCACGGATATCGTCCGGTCAATGTCCTGCTGACGTGGGAGACACCGAAAAGCTGGGCTGCGCGCCCGCTCAAGACCCGGGCCCTCGCCGCGCCGGATATGATGATCTACCGCTTCACCCACGGCATGTATTATGCGAATGCAGACCGGCTCGCGAGCGAAGTCAGATGGCTGACGTCATCGGACGTTTCCGGTCTCAGGCATTTCTGCATCGACACGTCCTGCGTGGATGATATCGACTTCACGGCCCTTGAAATGCTCAAGACGCTCAAGTCGGAGCTTGAGAAAAAGAACATCGAACTTCTCTTTGCACATATGCTGGATGATCCAAATGCCCACAGCCGCCGCCAACTGATCGCGGCATTCGGAGACAAGACGGTGTTCGGAACGCTCAACGAACTGCTCGCGTATACGGGGGCGTCCCCAGCCGGATCATCCGCTGGTTCGAAGGCGACTTGACCCTCAATCTGCGAGCAGCCACCTTCGGGTGAAGAAAAGGAATCACCTGCGTGAGCGAAACGCCGTCCAACGTCGCCGAATTTTCCGTTTCCGAGATTTCGTTTTCCATCAAGCGAACGATGGAAGACACCTTCGGCTATGTCCGGGTGCGCGGTGAACTCGGGCGGATCTCGCGGCCGGGGTCAGGTCACATCTATCTGGATCTTAAGGACGACCGGGCGGTGCTGTCCGGCGTCATCTGGCGTGGCGTTGCCTCGAAGCTGAAAATCCAGCCCGAACAGGGTCTGGAGGTGATTGCGACCGGCAAGATCACGACCTTTCCCGGCCAATCCAAATATCAGATGGTGATCGACGCGCTCGAGCCCGCGGGTGCAGGCGCACTGATGGCGCTTCTGGAGGAGCGCAAGAAGAAACTGACGGCAGAGGGCCTCTTTGCCGAGGAGCGCAAGAAACCGCTGCCGCCGTTGCCGAACGTCATTGGTGTGGTGACGTCGCCCACAGGCGCGGTGATACGGGACATTCTCCATCGCATCGCCGACCGGTTTCCGTTGCATGTGCTGGTCTGGCCTGTCCGCGTTCAGGGTGAAACCTCGGGGGCGGAGGTTGCCAACGGCATTCGTGGTTTCAACGCTCTTGAAACGGGCGGTGCAATTCCGCGCCCGGACCTTTTGATCGTTGCGCGCGGCGGCGGCAGCATCGAAGACCTTTGGGGTTTCAATGAAGAAGCCGTGGTGCGTGCGGCGGCCGACAGTCAAATTCCGCTCATCTCTGCAGTTGGCCACGAAACCGACTGGACGCTGATCGATCTTGCGGCTGACCGGCGTGCCCCGACCCCCACGGGTGCTGCAGAAATTGCCGTGCCTGTGAAGGCTGAGTTGATGGCCATGGTCGACGACCGGTCACGCCGGCTCAATTCGGGCCTGGTCCGTTTTGTAACCGGCCGAAGAACGGAACTCAGGGCAGCCAGTGCCGCATTGCCTGCGCCGCAGGACCTTCTGGCCTTGCCACGCCAGAAATTCGATACGCTTGCCAACAGCCTGGAACGCGCGCTGATCGTCAGCACTAAGAGCCACCGGGCGAACCTTCAAAATCTCGCAGGCAGGCTGTCGCCTCTCCTGCTCTCACGGTTGAGCTCGAAAGCACGGCAGGACCTCCAACAGATCGGGGAACGGCAACAACGCGCGCTGTCGGTTGCGGTTCAGCAAAAGCGTCAGGCCTATGCCGGAGTGGCTGCGCGCCTCACTCCCGCGCGCCTCGTTCAGCAGACATCTCTCGGCCAGGAGCGTGTGTCCGGTCTTTCAGACCGGCTGGACCGAGCCTTTCTTGCGCGTGTCACGCAGGAAAAGAGTAAGCTGGAAGGCTTGCAGAAACTGCTCAAGTCCCTGTCCTACAAGGATGTTCTGGCTAGGGGGTATGCCGTTGTCCGCGATGAGGCCGGCCACCCGGTCAGGTCGGCGGCCGCAATCGATACGGGGGCTGCCCTGTCCATAGAGCTTGCCGATGGCAACATTGATGCCGTTGCCATGAGCGAAAGCGCTGCTCCGAAACCCCGAAAGACCAAGGCCAGACGGTCCGAGCGGCCCAAAGAACAGCCCAAGGATCAGGGCGATCTTTTTTAGCAAGGATCAGACTTCGTTCTTCTCAAGAACTCATTGTGTTTTGGGCGAAATGTTCTTTCAGCTATTATTTTTCTTTAGTTGAATTAGGACAGATTTAACCACGTCCTTTTTCCCTAAATTAAGCTATCTCCCCTAGCGTAAGCACCAATACTGACAAATCCTAAGGGGTAGTTAGGACAATGCAGCGCAAACAATTCGGCAAACGCGGCGTCGAGCAATCCGTGCCGCAATTTGGCAACAGACATGCCAGTCATGCAGGTGCAGCAATGCCCGCCTATGCAGCAGCCGGCGGCATGCCGACATACGGGGACGACGACAGCTTCTCCATAGGCAAGGCGATCGGCCACGGGCTTGGCATGTTCTTCAGCTTCCAGGGGCGCATTGGCCGCATGGAATACTGGACGATCGGCCTGATCCGCTGGGTGCTGTCGATGGCACTTCTGGTCGCACTGGTGATGGGTGCTGCCCCGGAAATGGAAATGCTTGCGGCACAACAGCAGCAGGGCCTTTCCGACGATCAGGCGGTGCTGGCGTTCTACTCGGCCATCTTCAGTTCGACGTCCGGCATCATCTATTCCAGCCTTCTGCTGGTGCTTTTCGTCTGCTACTGGTCGCTGGAAGTTCGGCGCAGCCATGACCGCGGCGCCTCAGGGTTCTTCCTGCTGATCATGCTGATCCCGATCGTCGGCGCTTTTTACGCGATCTGGATTTTCATCGCGAACGGCTTCTTCGCAGGCACACCGGGCCCGAACGAGTATGACAGCGTTCGCAGCCAGGCGCACGTCTTCGACTGATCTCATCCAAAGATCACAAAAAATAGCCGCCGGAACCTGATTCCGGCGGCTTTTTTGTTGCAAAGGCAACCCGAGCTTACCCCATCATGGAGGGCAGCAACGTGATGATGGAGGGAAAGGCGAGCAGTCCGGCGATGGTCAACACGTCAGCAACGAAGAACGGAATGCAGCCGCGGAAGACTTCCTGAACCGGAATGTCCGGCCTGACCCCCGAAACAACGAAACAGTTCAACCCTATTGGCGGCGTTATCAGACAGAGCTCCGCCATCTTGACCACCAGGATCCCGAACCAGATCGCGCAGGCTTCTCCCGACATGCCGAAGGCGCTGTCGGCCGCCGACACGCTCTCGCCGCCGTTAAGGGCAATGACAGCGGGATAAACCACGGGCAATGTCAGGATCAGCATGCCGATCGCGTCCATGAACATGCCAAGGACCGCATAGGCCAACAGGATGCAGATCATGACGAGCCAGGGCGAAAACTCTAGTCCGACAATGAAATCCCGGAAGGCGTCGGGCAGTCCCGCAAAGCCCAGGAAGCGCACGTAAACGAGAACGCCCCAGATCAGCGTGAAGATCATCACCGTAAGCTTGGCGGTTTCGTGCAGCGCCTGCCCGAGCTGCTTGGCCTTCATCCCCTTTGCGAAGGCAACAACCAGCACGACGAAGGCACCGAGTGAGCCCGCTTCCGTCGGCGTAGCCAATCCGAAGAAAAAGGAACAGAAGATGATGGCGATCACTGCGATAATCGGCAACGTGCCGGGCACGCTTTCAAGGCGTTCACCCCAGGTGAAACCCTTTACCGGCGGCGCATCGCCACGCCATGCCGAGACGGCCACAATGATCCCCACGTAGACCAGGGCGGAAAAGACACCCGGCAAAAAGCCGGCAATCAAAAGCTTGCCGACGGACTGTTCCACGAGGATGGCGTAGATCACGAGAATGGCGGAGGGCGGGATCAGCGACGCCAGTGTACCACCGGCGGCAACAACGGCTGCAGACAACCGCTTGGAGTAGCCGGCGGCCAGCATTTCGGGGATCGCGACGCGGGCAAAGACCGCTGCCGTCGCCACAGAGGCGCCCGAAACGGCGGCAAAGCCGGCGGTTGAAAAGACGGTGCCGACCGCCATGCCGCCGGGCAACCAGCCGAGCCAGCGCTTCGCGGCTTCGAACAACTGCTTGGTGAAGCCGGCGTAAAAGGCAAGAAACCCGATCAGAATGAATGTGGGGAGCACCGACAAGGCGTAGGTGACAGACTTGGAATGCGGAATGGTGCCGGCCATTTGCAAGGCAACGAAGAAGCCCCGCTCGAACCCCATTTTCAAAGAGAAATGAACGATCAGGCCGACAAGACCGGTGAAGGCGGCGGCAAAGGCAACGCGTACGCCAAATATGACCAGGACCAGCAACACGCCGGTCATCATGAGGCCGACTTCAAACGGGGTCATCTGGAGCCCTCCTCATCTGTATCTTCGCCGAAGGCTTCCTCGATTTCGTGTTGTGCGACTTCCTCGACTTTCTCGATCACCGGAACAGCGACCGGCTCGCGGGCCGGATTGGCAATCAGGCGGGCATAGCCGTAGATCTGAAGAAGCAGGCGCAGGAAGAGCAGGCTGAGCGCGACCGGAACCACCAGTTTCGACGGCCACGTGGGCAGGCGAATATCCATGGTGCTGTCGCCAATGTTCCAGGAACGGTCGAAGTGGTAAAGCGATCCCCAAACGAGCAGTGCGACTGTGAATGCGATCAAAATGACACCCAGCATCTCGCAGATGTAGAGCGTGCGGCCGCGCAGCTGCCCGAGCACGATCTCCATCCGGATGTGCCCGCCGACACGCTGGCAATAGGCAACACCTGCAAATGCGAAGATCGCCATTGCCTGTTCGGTGATGTCGATGAAACCGGGGATCGGCGTGTTGAACAGAAGACGGCCAAACACTTGCGCCACTGCGAGCAGGATCAGTGCCAGAATGGAGAATGCCGCAGCAAGGTTAAATCCGTTTTCAATATGGGCGAGGAAGCCGCTGAAGCGGATATAGGTGGTCGGGCGCTCCTCACCGGAACGTCCCGCGGGATCGATTGTCATCATGAAATTCAGCCCCAGGCAGGGCTTTCCGGCACCTTAGTCGCGATGCCGGAAAGCAAATGGGTCAAGCCAGCTGTGCGGGCTTATTCGGCGATGGTTTTCTTGACCATGTCGAGCAGTTCCTGTGCCGGCAGCCCGGCCTGGGTCTGCTCTTCGATCCAGGCGTCGTGAATTGGGCCTGCTTTTTCGGCAAAGGACGTCAGTTCCTCATCCGTGAACTCGACCTGCACAATGCCGCGGTTTTCCAGTTCCGGCCACCATTTGTCGTAAACCTTGGCGTAGGTTTCGAGATAGTGTGCAAGCGCCGGATCGACCGACTCGTCGAGGGCCGCCTTGAAGTCGTCAGGCAGAGCGTTGTAGGCGTCGACGTTCACAACGACGGGACAATGAACCGTGCCCGGATTGAGGTTCTTGGTCCACCAGTCGGCAACTTCCACCACCTTGAAGGAAAGATGCGCATGCGGCGCAAAGCCGGCCGCCTGGACCGTGCCGGAATCGATCGCCTGATAGGTCTCAGAAGCCGTCACCGATGTCGGAACAGCACCGACCGCATCCATCAGTTTGCCAAGTCCGCCGAGTGCCCGGACCCGCATGCCGTCAAAGTCGGAAATCGACTCTGGCACTTCTCCTTTGCCCGCAAAATTATACTGCGGCATCGGCGACGGCATCAGCAGTTTCGCGTTCCAGCGGCCAAGATCCTCCTGCACCGCAGGATGATCGTAAAGCGCCTTGGAGACCTTTACTTCCGTCTCAAGGTCGTTCACGCCCAGGAACGGCAATTCCAGAACAGTCAGGGTCGGGTTCTTGTCGGCATGGTAGGAGGCGCAGAATTGCGCCATTTCAAATGCGCCAAAGGAGATACCGTCGAGGTTCTCGCGCGACTTCGAAAGCGCACCACCGTAATGCAGCTTGATCTCGAACTTGCCGCCCGTCTTGTCCGCAACCTCTTGTGCGAGCTTTTCGACGTGTTCGGTAAAGGCCCGGCGTTTGCCCCACAAGGACACGTTCCAGGTTACGTCCGCAGCAAAGGTTTCGGTGGCAAAAATAGCAGACAGCGCAACCGCGGACACAGCGGTTGCGGACTTCAGTGAAAAGAGCATGAAATCCTCCCAGACAAAGTGCTCATTTCCTTGACCCCTCGCACCCGGGCGTTCCACCCGCGTGCCGTGCCAAGTCGAAAAGATCATTGCACGGTGCGTGCCAGTTGGGAGAAAAAACTTAACTCATTGTAAAGACTGAATGTTCAATTGATCGCGATGCGCTCGCGACGCTGAAGTCGGCGGATTTCCGCCGATGACACCAGCGTATCGGCAAGTTTCCGCCTACCGAGGCTCTTTCGGCACAGCCTAACTCTGCGGCGCATCCACAGCGCCAACCAGATCCCGGGACAGGCCGTGGCGCACCATTTTTTCGTTCAAGGTTCTGCGCGGAATATTGAGCTCCTGCATGACGTCCGCCACGCGGCCATTGTGCCTGCGAAGGGCATTCTCGATCAGGCTGCGCTCGTAAGTATCCATGAGATCCTTCAAGCCGCCCGATGTTGTCGGGCGCGCGTCGCCCTTTTGCCCGGTTACCAAGGCTTCCAGTGGCTGTGGACTGACACCGGCATTCAACACGAAGCGTTCAGCCGCATTGCGCAGTTCTCGAACATTGCCCGGCCAGGCATAGGTCTGCAGGAAAGTCTCGTCGTGCGCGGACAGACCAGGGGCGGTGAGACCATACTGCACAGAGAGCCGGTTCATGAATGTGTCGAACAGGAGAAGGCAATCCTGGCCGCGTTCGCGCAGAGGCGGAACAGAAAGTTCGATCGTGTTCAGCCGGAACAGCAGGTCTTCGCGCAGCCTCCCCGAACGCACGGCTTCCCTCGGGTCGAGATTCGACGCACTGACCAGCCTTATGTTCACGTTGACGGACTGTGTGCTTCCGATCCGGTCAACCTTGTTCTCTTGCAGTACTCTCAAAAGCTTGGGCTGAAGAGAAAGCGGCATGGAGACAATTTCATCGAGAAAAAGCACACCATTGTTTGCGGCCTCGATCCGGCCGGTGCGGAGGCGATCGGCTCCGGTGAAGGCCCCGGCCTCATGTCCGAAGAGCTCCGCTTCCACCATTGTTTCCGGAAGCGCAGCAGCATTGATCGCAACGAACGGGCCTTCGCTTCGAAAACTGAAATCGTGAAGCGCCTGTGCAATCACTTCCTTGCCTGTGCCGGTCTCGCCGGTGATCAAAACCGCAGCGTCCGTCTTGGCGAAATGCAGGATTTGCTGGCGGAGCGTCTGGATCGCCGGACTGTTTCCGATCAAACGGCTTTCAAGACCCGCTCCGTCGGCAAGCTGTTTTTTCAGCGCCCGGTTTTCCATGATCAGCGCCCGTTTGTCGGATGCCCGCCGCACCACGTCTGCAATATGATCCGGATCGAAGGGTTTTTCGATGAAGTCATAGGCTCCGGCCCGCATGGCTTCGACCGCCATGGGCACATCGCCATGTCCGGTGATGAGCACCACCGGCAGGTTCGCGTCAAGCGCGTTGATGCGCCTCAGCAAGGACAGGCCGTCCTCTCCTTCCAACTTAACGTCGGAAACTACGCAGCCCTCGAAACCTGAGGACAGCTTCGAAAGAGCCTGGTCTGCGGTTTCCACTTCCAGCGTCGCAAAGCCGGCAAGACGGATCCATTGCCGCAGCGCGGCCCGCATGGATGGGTCGTCGTCAACGATCAGGACTTTTCGATTATCCGGTTGTCCGATCATTCTGCGGCTTCGCTGTCCATATCAAGAGGCGGTCCGGTTCGTTCGGCCTCGCTGTCGATCGCAGGCAAATTCAGTTCAAACATGGCCCCCTTGGGCAGGTTCGCCTTCACTGACAAGCTGCCACCGAGATCTTCGGCAAGACGCATGGATATCGCCAGTCCCAGTCCCATTCCGCCTGAACTGGTTTTGGTTGAGAAAAAGGGATCGAATATCCGCTCGCGAAGATCTTCCGGGATGCCTGGTCCATTGTCTGAGATCTGCAAATGGACCTCGCCGCCGGTCTGGCTGGCTTTCAGCAAGACGCGGCCTTCGCCTTCGCTGGCAGCCGCATCAGCCCCGTTGCGGAGCAGGTTGACGAGGATCTGTTCCACCCGCAGAGGAGCCGTCTCGACCTCCAGCATCGTATCCGGCAGATCCAGTGTCAGGCCGACGCCCGTTTCTTCAAAGCGCGGACGGACGATTTTTTCCGCCGTGCGTATGCTCTCCCTCAAATCGATTTTCTCGATCCGGCTTTCGCCGGGACGTGCGAACCGCTTCAATTCCTGCGTGAGACTTGCCATGCGCAGCTGAATGGAATCGATTTCGTTGAGGTTCTCGACGGCGGTGCCCGTATCGCCCTTGTCCAGGAACTTGCGCGTACCCGCCACGAACATGCGCAGCGCCGACAACGGCTGACTCAGTTCGTGAACGACGGCAGCCGACATTTCGCCGACAGCGGCCAGCCTGTTGGAGCGGGCCAGCCCGCGCTGCGCTTCCAGTAATTCCCGCTCGATGCGGCGGCGTTCCTGGATTTCGCCGACAAGACGCGTATTGAGTTCCTTCAGATCCGCCGATTCCTGCCGCAGTAGAACCGACGCCTTGCGCAGACGGCGACCACGCAGCACGAGAACAATGACCACGTAGACAAGGCTAAGCGTGATAGCCCCTGCCCAGATGGGCAGTACGCTCTTGCGCGTTTCTTCCACCGGCACCAGGAAATGCAAGGTCCAGCCCAGCAAGCCGACATCGGCCGAATTATGCCGGAACGCATTGCCGTCGATGGTCACCAACTCGCTGGAAACAATCGGTTGGTTGCTTACCGGATCGAGGCTCTGCGCTGCGTATTGCCGTGTCACGCTGATTGTCTCGCGGACATCAGACGGTAGTTCCGAAAGCGTGCGATAACGCCATTCGGGGCGGCTTGAGAGGAAGATCACACCATTCTCGTCGGAGGCGAAAACGGTCTCGCCGCCTTCGGCCCAGGCTGCTTCCAGTGGGCGCATGTCGACCTTGACCACCGCTGCACCGATCGGTTGACCTGCCACCGGTGTAGGCCGCGCAAGGAAAAGGCCAGGCTCACCAAGCGTTGCACCGATGGCAAAGAACTGTCCCTCCTCTCCTTGAATTGCGGATTTGAAATAGGGACGGAAGCCGTAGTTCCGCCCGACCAGCGACAGATCGTCCTGCCAGTTACTGGCCGCAAGGGTCGTGCCGTCCTCGTTCATGACATAGAGCAGGTCAGCGCCGGAATTCTCGGCCATTTCCTCAAGAAACCGGTTTGCGCTCTCGAGCGGTTGGCCGGCCTGAAGAGCCAGTGTCGCACGCGGGTCGCGTGCGATCATGTAAGGCAGATAACGGTACTTCTGGTACTCGCCCAAGATGGTCTGACGATACAGCGTCAAACGCTCCGCGGCCTTGCGGTCGCTGCTGTCCTCGTCAAGGTCCATGAAAAACTGGACGAGGACGAAAGCTGCGACCACGAGCAGGAGCGGTGGTATTGCCAGATAGAGCCAGCGTTTCGTCATTCCCTGTTATCGCGTATTTTTTTGACCGGCGCCAGAATTCTGAATTTTAATGACAAAATCAATTGATGCGCGTCAACGACGGAAGGTCACACCCTCATAATATGGGTTGCAGCAGCATACGGATGCGACCTAGTCATATGAAGCCCAAAGGTATTCAATATGCTGGCGCCGAGCCACCCATCCGGCCAAAGGAGGTATAAATGCCCATCAAAGATATTTTGACCATTCTGGACCTTGCGGGCGAACAACCCGCCGCAAAATACGCTCTGGAATTTGGCCGGATCTACGACGCGCACGTAACCGGACTTGCCGTCTCATTCGAACCTGTCGTTCCTGCCTTTGCTGCAGCTCCGATGCCGGTCGACTACATGCAGGCCGCGCATGAGCAGGCGATCGCCGCGGCGACCGAAGCCAAGAAGGAATTTGACGAATTCGCCCGCCTTGCCGCCGTCAAGAGCGAAAGCCGCATGGCCGAGATCCTGACCGGCGGGCCGCTGGAAAACGTCCTTGTTCATTGCCGCCCGACAGACATGGTGGTTCTCGGCCAGGCCAATCCTGATCGGCCGGAACCGATGCGCGAACTGCTGATTGAAACGGTTCTGTTTGAAAGCGGCGTGCCCGTCATGCTCATTCCCTATATCGGCAGCACGGCATTCCAGCCGAAAAACGTGCTGGTCGGTTGGGACGGCAGTTCGACCGCGACACGTGCCATTCATGCGGCTCTCCCGGTCCTTGAAAAGGCGGAGAACATCACGGTTCTTGTCGTCGAGAAGAAGGCGTCGGCCAGCGAAGGCCAACCGGGAGCCGATGTTGCGAACTACCTCGCGCGCCACAACATGAACGTCACGGTCGAAGTTGTCACCAATCCGCAAACCGGGATCGCCGACACAGTTCTCAACTACGTGTCAGACAATGGCAACGACCTGGTCGTGATGGGCGGGTACGGCCACAGCCGCATGCGCGAATTTCTCTTCGGCGGTGCGACCCGCGAAATCCTGGAAGCCATGACCGTTCCAGTGCTGATGGCGCACTAGGGTACGGACACATAAATGAAGCCGATTTGGCGGCATAAATGGCGAAATCACGCAAGGAAGCGTGTGAAGAGCGGGCTTTATGCCCGGTCAAGCGCGTTGACGCTGCGAGGTGAAGCCATTTTGCCGTCCTTCGGATT
>Ga0207422_1002007_pt1 | contig 31506 bp, 36 predicted proteins | sample MarCyaLeptolynsp_FD_187757 | JGI IMG/M metagenome (GOLD analysis project Ga0207422, IMG submission 187757) | Marine cyanobacterial communities from Panama - species 1 Leptolyngbya sp. (SPAdes) | ecosystem: Environmental > Aquatic > Marine > Unclassified | place: Panama: Panama City | collected... | reverse complement strand
TGTCCCGAATGATCTCAAGCTTCCTGGACGACGTCCGGGCCGCTTAGAGCATCATCGTCTAAGCCGGAATCGCTTCGCGATGCCGGCTTAGGTGTGAGTCTGCTCTTACTCGCTAAGATAGAGCAGATTCACATGCCTCGTCGCGATCGCTGGCGATCGCGTCAAAGCATGATTTGCTCTAGAGACTGACCGCGAAGCGGTCGCGCAACGCCTGCCGGCCCTTCGGTGTGATCCGGAGGGCCCGGCTGCCCTCGACCCGCGTGACCCAGTGCTGGTCGAGGAAGTGGCTGCACACCGCCGCGCCGAGGCGCCCCGCCAGGTGCGGACGCCGCTCGCTCCAGTCCAGGCAGGGGCGGCAGAGCGGCCGCGTCGGGCGCTTCGTGGGCCCGGCGACACCGATGCCGAGGGCCGCCAGCCGCTCGATCCCGTCCGGCGCGACGATCCCGGCGCCGTCGTCGAAACGGATCACGCCCTTGGCAACCAGCGCGTCGGTCACCGCGACCCCGAGCCCGCCGGCAAGATGGTCGTAGCAGGTCCTGGCGAGGCGCATCTGGGCGTCGCGGGGGCCCGTGACCGGCGCGCGTGCCGGTGCCGGCAGTGTCACGGCGGCGATCCGCATCACGCTCTCGATCAGGTCCGCCACCTCCGACGAGGCCAGCCGGTGATACCGGTGGCGGCCCTGGCGTTCGACCGCCAGCAGGTTGGCGTCCGTCATCCGGGCCAGGTGACCGCTCGCCGTCTGCGGCGCGACCCCGGCCACGCCGGCGAGTTCCCCCGCCGTCAGCGCCCGGCCATCCATCAGCGCGCCGAGCATCGCCGCGCGCGCCGGCTCGCCGATCAGCAGGCCGATCTCCGCTATGCGATTGGTGTTGACCATGGGACGTCTCCTCTCGCGGCGATCGTAGCCTTCCACCGTCGACGATGCTACGGCCGGGACCGAAGCATTGCCGCGCGCGGTCGGCGCACTCCTCGGTCATCGCAATCGAGGAGAGCGTCCATGATCACCTGTGTCATCGAGTACGAAATCGACCCCTACAAGCGCGACGCGTTCGCGGCCTACGCCCGCACCTGGGGGCAGGCGATCCCGCGCTGCGGCGCCGACCTGATCGGCTACTTCGCGCCGCATGAAGGATCCGCCACCCGCGCCTATGGCCTCTATTCGATCGAGAGCCTGGCCGCCTACGAGGCGTATCGCGCGCGGCTCGCGGCCGATCCGTTGGGGCGCGAGAACTACGCCTTCGCCCAGTCGGAACGCTTCATCCTCAAGGAGAACCGAACCTTCCTGACCCTGGCCTCCGCGCCGCATGGCGAGCGGGTGCGGCCATGATCGTGGTGATTTTCGAGGTGGAGCCCAAGCCCGGCCGGCGCGGCGCCTATCTCGACCTCGCCGCCGAAATGCGCCCGCTGCTCGACGGGATCGACGGGTTCGTCTCGATCGAGCGGTTCCAGAGCCTGGCCGATCCCGACAAACTTCTGTCGCTGTCGGTGTTCCGCGACGAGAGCGCGGTGGCGGCTTGGCGGACCCAGGCCGCGCATCGCCGCTCCCAGGCGGCGGGGCGGGCGTCGATCTTCGCCGACTACCGCCTCAGGGTGGCGTCGGTTCTGCGGGATTACGGCCTGTCCGAGCGGGCCGAGGCGCCGGAGGATTCCCGGGCCGCGCACGGACCGGGTTGACGCGGTCCGGGCCGCGACGGCGCCGCGCGTCTCGCACCTGCGAGATTGCCCGCGCCGTAGCGGTCCTCTATATCTGGGCGCCCACCTCCGCGGACCCGTTCATGTTGTTGAGAGCGCCTACCGGGGCTTTCGAGGCCACGCGGCCGAGCTCGATCGCGCTTCTCACCTTCATGGTCGCGCTCGGGCAGATGTCGCTTGGGCTCTACCTGCCATCGATGCCGTCCATGGCCGGATCCCTGGGAGCGGCCCATTACGAGGTTCAGCTGACCCTGACCGTGTTTCTCGGCGGCTTCGCGGTCAGCCAGCTGGTCTGGGGACCGATGTCCGACCGGTTCGGCCGGCGGGTCGTGCTTCTGCTCGGCCTCACCGTGTTCGCCGCCGCCGGCATGGCCTGCGCGATGGCCGAGACCATCACCCAGCTGATCGTCTTCCGCTTCTTCCAGGCGGTCGGCGCCTGCGCCGGCCAGGTGGTCGCCCGCGCCACCGTCCGCGACTCCACCGAGGGACCGGCGACCGCCCTGGTCATGACCTACATCACCCTCGCCATGTCGGTGTCGCCGGCGATCACCCCGGCGCTCGGCGGGTTCCTGGAGACCCAGTTCGGCTGGCGGGCCAATTTCATCACGCTCGGCCTGATCGGCGTCACGCTGTTCCTGATCGCCTCGGTGCGGCTGCCGGAGACGCTGCGCGCGCCGGTGATGGACGCCCTGTCGCCGGGGCGGCTGGTCCGGAACTACGCCTCGCTGCTGCGCAATCGCGGCTACATCGCCTATGTCCTGGTGATCGGCGGCATCTTCGGCGGGTTGATGGCGTACAGCACCGCCTCGCCTTTCGTGCTGATGGAGACGCTGGGATGGTCGCCGCAGGCGTTCGGGTTCCTGGTCCTGTTCAACGTGGTGGCCTTCCTCAGCGGCAGCCTGATCACCCGGCGCATCGGCCCGATCTACGGCCTGCGGCGGATGGTGCGGCTGGGGTCTGGAATGGTGCTGGTCTCGGGATCGGCGATGATCGCGGCCCCGCTGCTCGGTCATCTCTCCACCGCGGCGATCATCGCGCCGATGATGCTGTTCCTGTTCGGCATGGCCTTCGCGCTGCCGAGCGCCATGGCCGGCGCGCTGCAGGACTTCCCGCACATCGCCGGCTCGGCCGCCGCCTTCATGGGCTTCAGTCAGATGGGCTTGGCGATGATCGCGTCCTGGACGGTCGGCATTCTTGGCGGGGACGCCCATATGGCCATGGCCGCAGTGCTGTTCGTCTGCGCGGTGGCCTGCGCCGTCGCCAGCGCGTTCCTGCCGCGGCGGATCGGATGACTGCTGACCGGACCGCGAATCACCTAGAGCAAATCATGTCTAGGCGCGATCGCCAGCGATCGCGACGTGGCGTGTGAATTTGCTCTATCTCATTGAAAAAGAGCATGATTCACATCTAAGCCGGCATCGCGAAGCGATTCCGGCTTAGATGATCATGCTCTAGACTTAACATGATCGCCCTTGTGCCCGACCCGACCCGGAACCGCCCTATGACCCGGACCGCGCCGCTCGAACAGGACGTGCTCTTGCTGACCGATACCGACGGCACCGAGATCGCCGTGCCGGCCCGGCGCAGCGCGCGGGCGCGCCGCATGCTGCTGCGGGTCGACCCGGTGCGCGGCGGCCCGGAACTGGTGCTGCCCGCCGGCGTGAAGGTCGAGACGGCCGAGCCCTTCGCCCGCGAGAATCTCGGCTGGCTGCGCGCCCGCCTCGCTCATCTGCCGGCACGGGTGCGCTTCGCCGACGGCGCTATCGTCCCGATTCTCGGCCGCGATCATCTGATCCGCCACCGGCCGGACCAGCGCGGCGGGGTCTGGCGACTCGAGGACCCGGACGGCTCCGTCGAGCTGCATGTCTCCGGCGGCGGCGAGCATCTGCCGCGCCGGCTGACCGACTTCCTCAAGGCCGAGGCGCGCAAGGCCATCATGCCCCTGGCGAGGGACTATGCGGCGGATCTCGACCGGCGGGTCGGGCGCGTGACCGTGCGCGACACGGCGACCCGCTGGGGCAGTTGCACCGCGCGGGGCGACCTGTCGTTCTCCTGGCGGCTGGTGCTGGCGCCGGAAGCGGTGCTCGACTACGTGGTCGCCCACGAGGCGGCGCATCTGGTCGAGATGAACCATTCCGACCGGTTCTGGCGCCTGGTCGAGCGGCTGATGCCCGACTACCGCCGCCACCGCGCCTGGCTGAAGCGCCATGGCGCGAAGCTGCATGCCTACGGCTGATCTTGCCCGGCGCGCCTTCGCGGCGTAAGTCGTGGGCGTTCACATCCGCCTGAAGGCCCTCCCATGCCCCGCCCCCGGCCCGACAGTTTCGCGGTCGCCGCCCTGCTGACCGCGCTGGTCGCCTTCGGGCCGATCTCGACCGACATGTACCTGCCGTCGCTGCCGGCGCTGGTGACCGATTTCGAGACCGACGTGCCGACCGTGCAGCTCACGCTGAGCGCCTTCATGGTGGCGTTCGCGCTGGCCATGCTGGTCTACGGGCCACTGTCCGACCGGTTCGGCCGGCGGCCCGTGCTGCTCGGCGCCGTGGCGCTGTACGTGGTCGCCTCGATCGCCTGCGTCTTCGCGCCGACCATCGAGGCGCTGGTCGTCGCGCGGGTGTTCCAGGCCATGGGCTGCTGCGCCGGCCCGGTGCTCGGCCGCGCGGTGGTCCGCGACGTCTATGGCCGCGACCGGGCGGCGACGGTGCTGTCCTACATGGGCACGGCGATGGCGCTGGCCCCCGCCATCGGGCCGATCGCCGGCGGCTGGCTGCAGGTGCAGTTCGGTTGGCACTCGGTCTTCATCGTGCTCAGCGGGTTCTCGCTGATCGCGCTGGTTGGGACGTATTTCATGCTGGACGAGACCAACGCGCATAGGAATCCGCACGCGACCTCGCCCCGGGGCATCGTCGCCAACTACGCCATCCTGCTGTCGCACCGCTCTTTCGTCGGCTACATGCTCACCATCGCCTCGGCCTATTGCGTGATCTTCAGCTTCATCTCGGGCTCGGCCTTCGTGCTGATCGAGGTGGTGGGGCTGACGCCGGACCTGTATGGCTACTGCTTCGCCACCATCGTCGTCGGCTACATGACCGGGACCTTCATCTCCGGGCGGTTCGGCCGCCGGGTCGGCGGGACGCGGCTGGTGCTGATCGGCGGCGCGCTCGGGACGATCGGCGGTGGGGCGATGGCGTACTTCGCCTGGACCGGCGAGGTCGGGGTCCTGACCATCGTCCTGCCCCAGATGCTGGCCATGGTCGGCGTCGGCTTCGTTTTCCCGAACAGCCAGGCGGGGGCGATCGGACCGTTCCCGCAGATGGCCGGCGCGGCCTCGGCCCTGGTCGGGTTCTTCCAGATGGGGATCGCCGCGGCCGTCGGGCTGGCGATCGGCCACGCCTTCGACGGCACCGCCCGGCCGCTGGCGACCGGCGTGGCGGTCTCCGGGTTCCTGATGCTGGCGTTCTTCCTGGTCCTGGTCTGGCCCGTGCGGCACCGGAGCTAGAGGCGCCATGGCCCGGACCCCCTGGATCCGTCCCGCCAAGGCGTCAGAGGCCGTCCGGGTCTCGCGCGTGCTGCGCCGCTCGATCGTTGAGCTGTGCGGTCCGGATCACGGCGGCGACATCCACCGGGTCGCCGAATGGCTGGCGAACAAGTCGCCACGCCAGGTGCGCGACTGGATCGAGGACCCGGATCAGATCTGGTGCGTCGCCGGCCGCTCGGAGACCACGGCCGGGCGGATAGAGGCGGCCGGCGCCGTCAGCCGCGAGGGTCGCCTGCTGATGCTCTACGTCGATCCCGCCGCCCGGTTCGCCGGCCTCAGCAAGGCGTTGCTCGACCAGCTGGAACTGGACGCCTTCCAGGCCGGGGCAAACCGGATCACCCTGCGCAGCACCCGCACGGCCCGGCGCTTCTACCTTGAGGCCGGCTACGTCCCGACGGGCTCGGGCAGCGACGAGCTGGTGAAGTCGCTGGGGCGGATGACCGACTTGGTCCGCAAAACCAAGAAGCCGACGGTCGGCTAGACCAGATCATGTCTCGTCGCGATCACCAGCGATCGCGACGAGACATGTGAATTTACTCTATCTTGTTGAAGTATATCATGATTCACGCCTAAGACGGCATCGCGAAGCGATTCCGTCTTAGGCGATCATGATATACGACAGTCGGCTTCCTTTTTCCTGACCCGGATCGGCCGGCCGTGCCGTGGCTCAGCGCGGGGCGACCACCATGATCATCTGGCGGCCTTCGAGCTTGGGATGCGCCTCGACCTTGGCGATCTCGGCGAGCTCGTCCTGGATGCGCTTCAGCACGTTCAGGCCGATCTCCTGGTGCGCCATCTCGCGCCCGCGGAAGCGCATTGTCAGCTTCACCTTGTCCCCGTCGCCGAGGAACCGGTTCACGTTGCGCATCTTGGTCTGATAGTCGTGCTCGTCGATGTTCGGGCGCATCTTGATCTCTTTGACCTCGATGACCTTCTGCTTCTTCTTGGCCTCGTTCTTCTTCTTCTGCGCCTCGTACTTGAACTTGCCGTAGTCGAGGATCTTGCAGACCGGCGGATCGGCGTTCGGCGACACCTCCACCAGATCGAGGCCGAACTCGTCGGCATGCGACATCGCCTCGTCGACGCTCATCACGCCGAGCATGTCGCCGTCGGGACCGACGCAGCGCACCTTCGGCACGCGAATGTCACGGTTGACCCGCGGGCCGTCCTTTTGCGGCGGGGTCGTATTGAACGGTGGTCTGGCGATAGGTTACCTCCTGCTTTGCGCTCGCAATGAATACGGGGCCGTCACTCGGCGGCGCGACTCGCGGATCGGTCCGGAGCCTCCGCCTCAGTTTTCAGTCTATGAACCGCGTCGTCGAGGGCAAGGATTTCCTGCGCCTTGCCGCCGAGGCGGCGGACCGCGACCTGCTTTCCCTCGGCCTCGCGGGCGCCGACGACCAGCAGCGCCGGTACCTTGGCCTCGGAATGCTCGCGGACCTTGTAGTTGATCTTCTCGTTCCTCAGGTCCATCGCCACGCGGAGCCCGGCCGCCTTGCAGGCCGCCGCCACCTCGCGGGCGTAGTCGTCGGCGGCGTCGGTGATCGTGGCGACCACGACCTGGACCGGCGACAGCCACATCGGGAAGCGACCGGCGAACTGTTCGATCAGGATGCCGATCCACCGCTCCATCGAGCCGAAGATCGCGCGGTGCAGCATGACCGGGCGCTTCCGCCCGCCGCTCTCGGATACATAGGTGGCATCGAGGCGCTCCGGAAGGACGAAGTCGACCTGCAGCGTGCCGCACTGCCAGTCGCGGCCGATGGCGTCGCGCAGCACGAATTCCAGCTTCGGGCCGTAGAACGCGCCCTCGCCCGGGTTCAGGGTCGTTTCCAGCCCGGCGGCGTCGCAGGCCTCGCGCAACGCACCCTCGGCCCGGTCCCAGACCGCGTCCTCGCCGGCCCGGACCTCCGGGCGGTCGGAGAACTTGATGCGGATGTCCTGGAAGCCGAAATCGGCGTAGATCGACTTCAGCAGGTCGCAGAACCGGATGCTCTCCTCGGTGATCTGGTCCTCGGTGCAGAAGATATGCGCGTCGTCCTGGGTGAAGGCGCGCACCCGCATGATGCCGTGCAGCGCGCCCGACGGCTCGTTGCGGTGGCAGGATCCGAACTCGGACAGGCGCAGCGGCAGGTCGCGGTAGGATTTGAGCCCCTGCTTGTAGACCTGGACGTGACCCGGGCAGTTCATCGGCTTCAGCGCGAGGACGCGGTCGTCCTCGGCATTGGCGGTGAACATGTTCTCGCGGAACTTGTCCCAATGGCCCGAGGCCTCCCACAGCGCCCGGTCGATCAGCTGTGGCGTCTTGATCTCCTGGTATCCGGCCGCGTCCAGGCGGCGGCGGATGTACATCTCGATCTCGCGGTACAGCGTCCAGCCCTTGGGATGCCAGAACACCGAGCCGACGGCCTCCTCCTGGATGTGGAACAGGTCGAGCTCGCGGCCGAGGCGGCGGTGGTCGCGTTTCTCCGCCTCCTCGATCATCGTCAGATGCGCCTTCAGCGCCTTCTCATCGGCGAAGGCCGTCCCGTAGATCCGCTGAAGCACCTCGCGGTTGCTGTCGCCGCGCCAATAGGCGCCGGCCACCCGCATCAGCTTGAAGGCGTGGCCGACCCCCTTGGTCGAGGGACCGTGCGGGCCGCGGCAGAGGTCGAGGAATTCGCCCTGGCGGTAGAAGCTGATCGTCTCGCCCTCGGGGATCGCCTCGGCAAGCTCGACCTTGAACGGCTCGTGCGACTTCTTGTAGTGCAGCACCGCCTCGTCGCGGGTCCATTCCTCGCGCACGATCTTCTCGTCGCGGTCGACGATCTCGTGCATCCGCTGCTCGATCTTCTCGAGATCGTCCGGCGTGAACGGCTGCGCCCGGAAGAAGTCGTAGTAGAAGCCGTTCTCGATCGACGGGCCGATGGTGACCTGGGTCTCGGGGTAGAGCTCCAGGACCGCCTCGGCGAGCACATGGGCGCAGTCGTGGCGTATGTGCTCGAGCGCCTTGTCGTCCTTGCGCGTGATAAGCGCCAGCTTGGCGTCGCTCGAAATGACGTGGTCGAGATCGACCGCCTTGCCGTCGACCTCGGCGATGAAGGCGGCCTTGGCGAGGCCGGGGCCGATGTCGGCGGCCACGGCGGCGGGCGTGACGGGCGCGTCGTAGGATCGGACGGAGCCGTCGGGAAGCGTGATGGCGGGCATGGGAAGTTCTCTTCGTCGAAACCGGAATGGACAGGCGGAGACGGGGTCGGCCGGAGCCTCCCGTTCGGGCGTTACGCCGCCTCGGACGCGCGCAGCACGGCGCGGGCCGTCCGAGACGGCCTGATAGTCTGCGTCCGCGTGGTGATGCGCATCTGGCGCATGGGTCCGTCCGGATTCGTTGCGTGCGGATGGGTTGTACGCGCCTCGGCGAGGCGAGGCAAGGGGAAGGCGGACGCCGATCGCGCTCTTGCGCCGACGTCGACGAGACGGTTCACTCGGCCTCTCCGCCGACCGATGCCGAGCCGCCCGATGTCGACACAGATGCCCGCCGCCCCGACCCTCGCCATTGGCGACATCGTGCCCAAGTGGCCATTGAAGCGTCGCAATGGCGAGTCGTTCGAGGTCCATTCCGACGACGAGTCCGGCAATTTCCATGTCCTGGTGTTCCTGGCCAACACGGCCGACGCCGCGGGCAAGGCGGCGCTGGACGGCTTCGCCCGGCGCCGGGACGACCTGGACACGCTCGGTGTGCGGGTGCGGCTGGTGCTGCCCAAGATCGAGGAGGGCCTGCCGTTCCCGGTCGTCACCGATCCGGATGGGGTCGCCTCGCGCATGGCCGGACTGACCGTGGCGCTTGGCAAGGTCACCGGCGGCGGGCCGAGCGTGCTGGTCGTGGCGCCAAATCAGCACCTGGCCGCCCGGTTCGGGCCTGAGATCACGGACCCCGGCGCCGCCGCCCTTGCCGTGATCGGGCCGCTGGCCGAGCGCCGACGGGCCGGCCTCGTGCCGGTGATGCCCCCGCCGGTCCTGGTGGTGCCGGACGTGTTCAACGACGCCGACTGCAAGCGCCTGATCAACATCTACGCCATGCAGGGGAACGAGTTCGTCGAGCCTGGCCACAATCAGCTGCAGGGCCGGACCACCGACTGCAAGATGCGGATCCCGGACTACGGCCGCGACGACCGGATCGACCACTGGGTCTGCGCGCCGGAGACCAACAATATCATCGACAGCAGGATCGGACCGCGCCTGATCCCGGAAATCCATCGCGCCTTCAACTACAAGGTCACCCGCCACGAACGCTATCGCATCGCCCGCTACGAAGGGGCGCAGAAAGGCTCGAAGCACGGCCACCGCGACAACACCCTGCCCTTCGTCGCCCATCGCCGGTTCGCGGTGACGATCAACCTGAACAGCGACGAATACGACGGCGCCGAGATCCGGTTTCCGGAATTCTCCGAGGCGATCTACAAGCCGCCGGCCGGGGCCGCCATCGTGTTCTCGTGCTCGCTGCTGCACGAGGTGATGCCGATGCGTTCGGGCCGGCGGTTCGCGCTGCTGGCCTTCCTGTTCGGCGAGACCTGACGGTCAGGCCTGGGCCGCCTCCGCGGCGGCCTGCTCAAACTGCTGGCGGGTCCAGTCGTTGCGGGCCTTGCCCGGGCCGTTGCGATAGCATTCCTCGGCGCAGACCGCCCAGTCGTGCTTGGCGAGCCCTTTGCCCCGGAAGGTCGGATAGCCGTTGTAGAGACCCGAAACGCCGAGGTTGTAGGCCATGTCGAAGGTGGCCAACTGGACCTTCGTGGGCCACGCCTCGAAACCGCCGCCGACATCCTCGAACAGCCGCGTCGCCTCGGAGAACAGCTCGGCGAATTTCGCGCGGAACAGCTCGGCGGACTGGGCGGAGGTGATCCGCAGGTCGGTCAACGGCTCGAACGCTGCCGCGCCCCGCGCCGACCGGTCCGTCGCCGCCGCCACGGCGTCATAGGCCGCTCGCTTCTGGGCGTCCGTCGCGGGCACCCCCGCCCTCGACAGCGGGATCTCGCCGACCCGATCGGGAGACGCGATGAGATGGCCGATGCCGATCGTCACCTTGTCGACCGTATCCAGGTACAACCAGGCGATATCCCCCTCGAACCGCTGGGCGATCGGGAAATAGTCGTCGGACGTGATCAGCATGCCCTATCGTCCTCCGGTGTCCGAAGTCATCGCCGCGCCGCGACGGCCTCGATCTCGACCTTGAATTCGGGGCGGGCAAGCGCGGTGATCACGAGCAGCGTGCTCGGGACCTTGCGCGTGCCCAGGAACGCGTTGCGGATGGCCCGCATGGGCGCGATGTCGGCGGTGTCGGTCAGGTAGAACCGCAGGAACACCAGATCGTCGAGGCCGAGCCCGGCATCGGCCAGAAGGTTCGCGATGTTGTCGAAGCACTGGCGGATCTGCGCTTCGGTATCCTCGCCGGCGAGCGTTCCGTCTGGCCTGAGACCGATCTGACCGGACATCAGGAACCAATCCCGCACCCCCTCGGCCATCAGGCCCTGGGTGAAGGTCGGAATGCCGAGGTCCGGCACGGTGTCCGGGTCATGGGTCGTCATTGCCATCGCGTCCTCTCGGGGTCACCGATTATAGGAAAAATACAAATTCTGCAAGCGTTGATCGCATGAATCAGCGGGCGGCGACGATCTCGAGCTCGACCCGCCATTCCGGCTTCACCAGGCCGGACACCAGGAGAAGCGTGCTCGGAATCACCTTGTCGGCGCCGAAGAACTCGCTGCGCGCTTCGCGCAGTGCGAGAATGTCGTCACGGTCGATGAGATAGATCCGCAGGTGCGCCACATCATCCTTGGTCATGCCGGCCGCGTCCAGCAGCGCGCCGATGTTGGCGAACGCCTGACGGCACTGGGCCAGCGTGCCGGAGGCGGTGCTGCCATCGGGCAGGACGCCGACCTGGCCGGCGATATGCAGCCAGCGGCCGACATTCTCGGTGACCATGGCATGGGTGTAGTTCGGGGTTCCCATCACGGCCATGCCGTCGGGATCGAGCGGGGTGTGGGTCATGGATGTCTCCCGATTCGAGGGCGGCCCGGCCGGCCGCCGGTGTGGGGTGAAGGCGGCATTGAACCGCAGATCGCCTGCCAGGGTAACCGGATGCGTTCGCCGGCACGGCCGCGATTCACAGCGGCGTTGGTTGGCGCTAGGTTAGACGGTGGCGGGTGAGTATCGACGGAGACGATGATGGCGCGGTTCTGGCGCGCGGCGGCGATTGTTCTGGTCCTCTGTGTCGCGCTGGTTGTCGGGCATCGGACGGCGTCAGCGCATCCGCATGTGTGGATCGACCTGCGGACCACGGTGGTGCTCGACGCCGAGGGTCGGGTGACGGCGATCGATCAGGAATGGCTGTTCGATCCGATCTATTCCGCCTATGCCGTCGCCGGCGCAGACCCGGAGAGCGACGCGGGACGCCAGGCCCTGGCCGATCTCGTCGCCGAGAGCATGCGCAACCTGCACCCCTACGACTATTTCAGCCGGGTGCGGGTGGACGGCGCCCGCCAGGCCTTCGAGCGGGTCCGCGAGTACGCCGCCGACCTGCGCGAGGGACGCCTGCTGTACCGTTTCACCCTTCCTCTCGCGGAGCCGGTGGATCCGGCGGCGCACGACGTGGATGTCGCCGTGTTCGATCCGACCTACTACATCGAGATGCTTCACCTGGAGGGTGATGTGGTGGCCTTCAGCGGCGCCAATCCGGCCGGGTGCGGCGCCAGGATCATCGCGCCGACCCCGGACATGGAGACCGTCGTCTTCGCCCGGTCGCTCGACAGGGGGGCGCCGCCCGATGACACGCTGGGCGCGCAGTTCGCCGAGCTGGTGGTGGTCACATGTGGATGACGCCGCGCGTGCTGCTGCCGGTGGGGCTGATGGCGCTCGCGGTCTGCGCGGCCGGGGCGGTGGCGCTGGCGCCGCAGCTCAATCTGGCGGTGTCGTACTGGTCGGACCTGGCGCTGGAGATCCAGGCGATGCAGCGCGACCTGCATCGCCAGCTCGCCGCCGCCATCGCGGCCGTGCACGATCAGGGGGCGTCGGCGGCCTGGCTCCTGGCGGGGGTCAGCTTCCTCTACGGGGTGTTCCACGCCGCCGGGCCGGGGCACGGCAAGGTGGTGATCTCCACCTATCTGCTGACCCAGGGCAGCGAGCTGAAGCGCGGCCTGGCGCTGTCGCTGGCCTCGTCGCTGGTTCAGGGTCTGTCGGCGATCGTCATCGTCGAGGCGACGATCCGCCTCCTCGGCCTGACCATGCGTCAGGCCCAGGGCACGGTCCCGACGCTGGAGGCGATCAGCTATGCCCTGATCGCGCTCCTGGGGGCGGTGCTGATCATATCTCGGGGACGGCGGTTGCTCCGCGCGTTGTCCGGCGGTGGGCACGATCATGACCACCATCACGCCCCCGACCACCATCACGCCCATGACCACGCGCACGGGCATGATCACGCCCACGGCCATGACAAAGGCGGGGCGCAGTGCGGCCATGCCCACGGGCCGAGCCGCGAGGACCTGGCCCGGCCGCTGGACGCGCGCACCTTCCTGGCCCTGATCCTGTCGATCGGCATCCGGCCGTGTAGCGGCGCGGTGCTGGTGCTCGTGGTGGCGTATTCGCTGGATCTTCGGCTGGCCGGCATGGCGGCGGTGCTGGCGATGTCGATCGGAACGGCGATCACGGTGGGCGCGCTTGCCGCGCTGTCGGTGTTCGCGCGCGATCTGGCCCGCCGGGTGGCGGCGGGCATGCCGGATCACGCCCATCGGATGTCCGCCGTCGTTGAAGGGGTGGCGGTGTCAGGCGGGATCGCGATTCTGATGCTTGGCCTGCTTCTGCTTCAGGCGGCGCTCAGCGTGCCGGTCCATCCCCTGCGATAGGGCCCCCTGCGATAGGGCCCCCTGCGATAGGGCCCCCTGCGATAGGACTGTCGATCCAGTCCGCGATCTCCGCGAGAACGGCCTCCGGCGCCAGGTCGTCGAGCCGGTCGCGCTGGATCACCCGGGTGCGCGGCCCGCGCGGACCGGTGCGGGCCGGATCGCTGTCGGCGGAGAACAGGGCCAGCGTGGGCGCGCCCGCCAGCGCCGCCAGATGCGTCGGGCCGGTGTCGTTGCCGATCACCAGGCGGGCGGCCCGGGCGACGGCCGCCAGTTCGGCGAGGTTGGTCCGCCCGGTCAGATCCGCCGCATTCGGCGCGTGGTCCTGGATGATCCCCGCCAGCTCCCGTTCCGCCGCCGTGCCGGCGACGGCGCAGCCGACCCCACGCGCCGACAATCGCGCCGCCAGGTCGGCGAAACCGGCGGCCGGCCAGCGCTTGGCCGGCCGGTTGGCCGAAGCGCCGGGAATCAGCAGGGCGAAGGACCTTGCCGGGAGCCCATCCGGCAACTCGCCGTCCAGAAAGGCGAGGTCGGACAACGGCACATCGTCCAGCCCGGCGATCGCCAGCTGGGCGCGCTGACGCTCGACCGTGTGCAGTGGCGAGGGTGTCGGAAAGACGTGGCGGTGGCTGCAGCCCGCCACCTTCCCCGACCACTCCGCCGCGCCGCCCATCAGGCGGAAGTACCAGGCCGACCGGTTGGAGGTCTGCAGGTCGTAGACCCGCTGGAACCGCCCGCCGCGCAGCCGGGCCGCCAGCGCCAGCCAGGCGAGCGGGTTGAGGCGCGGCGCCGGGTCGATCCAGATCTCGTCGAACAGCCCGCTCCGGGTCGCCAGATCGCCATAGGCGGCGCGGGTCAGCAGGGTGATCCGGGCCCGCGGGTGGCGCCGGCGGATCGCCTGCATCGGGCCGAGCGCCAGCAGAAAATCGCCGAGCGCGCCGAGCTTGATCACCAGCACGCGGTCCATCGTCGGCACGGCGGTCATAGGCGTTCGCCGCCCCGCTCCGAGAGCACCTCGGTGTAGACCGCGAGGGTGCGGGCGCACATCTGATAGCGCGAGAAGTTCTCTCGGACATGGGCGATGGCCCGGCGCGACAGCCGGTCCCGCGCGGTCTCGTCGAGGGTGAGGGCGGTGCGGAGCCCGATCGCCAGCGCCGACGGATCACCCGGCTTGACCAGCCACCCGGTCTCGCCGTCCAGCACCGTCTCCCGCGCGCCGCCGTGGTCAGCGGCGACGATCGGCCGGCCCATTGCCTGGGCCTCGATCATCACCCGGCCGAACGGCTCGGGATCCAGGCTGGCGGACACCACCACATCGGCGAGCTTGTAGGCCGCCGGCATGTCGTCGGTGCGCCCCACGAAATGGACATAGGCGCCGACGCCCTTGGCCTGGGCCTGGGCTTCAAGCCGTTTCTTGGCCTCCGGCTTGGCGGTGTCGTCCCCCACCATGAGGCAGTGGAACGATCCCCGCTCCAAGCGCGACAGGGCGTCGATCAGCAGCGCATGCCCCTTCCAGGCGGTCACGCGCCCCGGCATCATCACCACCGGCACCCCGTCGGGCAGCCGCCACTTGTTCACCAGGCGGACGAGCCGTTCGGCCGGCACCCGGTCCGGGTCGAACATCTCGAGATCGACGCCGCGGGGAATCACCCTGAGGCGCTTGCCGTCCATGTCGTAGTCGGCGAGCAGTCGCTCGGCGATGTAATGGGAGATGGCGATCACCCGCTCCCCCTTCACCATCACCGAGTTGTAGGCCCGCTTCAGCGCGGTGCCGGCCGTCGGCCGCTGGTGGAAGGTGGTGACGAACGGGACCCGGTTGCGCGCCGCCGCCCGCCAGCCCAGCCACGCCGGAATCCGCGAGCGGGCATGCACGAGATCGACCCGCTCGCGGTGGATGACGTCGACCAGGGCGTCATAGGCCGCGCGCCAGAGCAAGGGGTTCTTGGAATGCACCGGCAGGGCGATGTGGCGGGCGCCGACCCGCTCCAACTCGTGCACCATCGGCCCGCCCCGGGACACGACCAGCGCCCGCCAGCCGGCCTGGACAAGGGCCCGGGCCATGTCCACGGTACCGCGTTCCACGCCGCCGGAGACCAGCGCGGGCAACACCTGGAGGATCGTCGGCCCGGCGCCACCATGGGTTGGCCGGAACGCCTCGAAATCCTCGACGGAAATGTTAGGATCGGGCGCGGAGGTCGCGCCGGCCTCCATCGGCTCTATCACCGGCGAATCCAGCCATCGTACGGTCCAATTCGGAAGGGACCCTAGCACAATGACGCACGCGTCACAGCCTGACGAAACGACCACCGCTGCCCCCGCCATCCTGGAGACCTCGGATGGCGAGCGGATCGCCTATCATCACCATGCGGGCCGGGGACCGGGCATCCTGTTCTGCGGCGGCTTCATGTCCGACATGACCGGCACCAAGGCGATGACCCTCCAGGCCTTCGCCGGCGAGCGCGGGCAGGCCTTCACCCGGTTCGACTACCGCGGCCACGGCCAGTCGACGGGCGCCTTCGCCGACGGCACCATCGGCGCCTGGACGTCGGACGCGCTCGCCGTGCTGGATGACGTCACCAGCGGACCGCTGGTCATCGTCGGCTCGTCGATGGGAGGCTGGATCGCGCTGCTGCTGGCGCTGGCGCGTCCGGACCGGGTGGCCGGTCTGGTCGGCGTCGCCGCCGCCCCCGACTTCACCGAGGATCTGATGTGGGCGGAGTTCGAGGAGGAGGTGCGCCAGACGCTGCTGACTGAGCGGGTCTACCACGAGCCGTCGGAGTATTCCGACGAGCCCTACACCATCACCATGGACCTGATCGAGGAGGGCCGGAACCATCTGATCATGCGCGGCCCGATCCCGATCCACGCACCGGTCCGCCTGCTTCACGGCATGCGGGACAGCGACGTGCCGCACCGCCTGTCGGTGCTGCTTGCCGAGCGGCTGGAGACCGAGGATGTGCAGGTCCGCCTGGTGAAGGACGGCGATCACCGGCTGTCGACGGACCGGGATCTCGGGCTGCTCACCGGGGCGGTCAGCGAGCTTTCGGGGTTCTAGGCCGCCGTCGCGCCGAGACCGAGGGGCAGACGGACGATGGCGCAGGTGCCAACGCCCTTGCGCGAGCGCAGCTCAAGGGTCCCGCCGAGCTCCGCCACCGCCTTGCGGGTGATCGCGAGGCCGAGGCCGGAGCCGGAATCGCCGTGGACGCCGGCGGTGGAGATCGCGTCGGTATCGTTCGAGATGGGCCGCATCTGCTGCGCCAATTCCTCGGCGTCGAGGCCGATGCCGGTGTCGGAGATGACGAACATGGCGACGTTCTCCAACGGCTCGCGCCGGGCCATCAGGGTCACCCGCCCACCGCTTGGTGTGAACTTGATGGCGTTGGTCAGCAGGTTGCTCACGATGGCCGTCAGCGTTTCCGTGTCGATTGCCAGGTCGGGCAGATCCTTGCCGAGATCGACGTCCAGCGTCAGGCCCCGGGCCTCCGCCATCGGCCGATACATCGCCGCGACGTCGTCCAGGAGCTGGCCGGTCCGAATCCGTGGCGCGGCCTCCTGCTCCGATCGTGTGAGCACCAGCCGGTCGCACAACCGAATCATCCTGGCCGCGGCGTCGTGGGCGAGGTCCGCGTATTCGACGTATCGGGGGTTGCCGAGCGGGCCGAACCGCTCGTCTTTCATGATTTCCATGATCGCCGTCAACGCATTGAGCGGATTGCGCAATTCGTGCGCGATCTCGCGCAGTTGCGCCGCCGCATCGGGCGCCAGCCGCGACGAGTCGGCTGCCGGTTCCGTGGTCGGATCAAGGCGTTCAGTCGTCATCATGCCCCCTCTATATCCCACTGATCCTTACCAATCGGTAAAGGCCCAGGCGAGTATCTTGTCGACCTTCGTGGCGATCCTGGGGCTGACTCTGGTCCAGACCGGGGCCGTCTCGGCGCAGAGTGCCACACCGGGGCGTGACGGGGCGGCGCAGGCAGGGATCTACGATGCCTGTCTCGCCCAGGCGCGCGTCGCCCCCGAGGAGGCCTACACGGCGGCGTTGGACTGGCACGCGGCGGGAGGCGGCCTGCCGGCCCGCCATTGCGCGGCCGTCGCCCTTCTGGGGCTGGGCGCCCATGACGAGGCGGCGACGCGGTTGGAGACCCTGGCCACGGAGGTTCCCGACAGCCGCCCGGACCTGCGCCTCGGCCTGTTGGCGCAGGCGGCTCAGGCCTGGCTGATCTCCGGTCGCGCGCAACGGGCGGAGGCGCTGCAGACCCTCGCGGTCGATGCCCGACCGGACGATCCACAGCTTCGCGCCGACCGGGCCGTCTCCCGACTGACCCTCGGCCGCTACTGGGCGGCGATCGACGATCTCGACATCGCGCTGACCCTCACGCCCGAGGATCCCGAGCTGCTGCTGTACCGGGCGTCGGCGTATCGCTACCTCGAGGTCCCGGATCTGGCCCGCGACGATGTCGACCGGGCGCTGGCGCTGGATGCCGGGCATGCCGCCGCCTGGCTGGAGCGGGGAATCCTCGACCGGATGACCGGTGACACGCAGGCGGCGCGCCGAGCCTGGATCAAGGTGCTGGAACTGAGCCCGGATGGGGCCGTCGCCGATGCGGCGCGGGCCCGGCTGGAGGCGTTGGACCTGAACTGATGCTGGTGTCGGAGCGCGCACGGCGCGGCCAGGATGTCAGACCGCGATCGCCTGTTCCTCGGCCGCCGACAGCGCCTCGCCGGCCTCCTCCGCCTCGGCGCCGAGAATCAGGCCGGCGAATTCCGACAGGAAGACAGACCCCTTGACCGTGCGCTGGACCAGAACGCTGCGCCGGTCCTCCTCGTCGACCTTGCGGCGCAGGAAACCGAGCGTGCACAGCCGGTCCAACGCGCGGGTCACCGCCGGCTTGGAGATGTTCAGGGCGACCGACAGCCCCCGCACGGTGTGCGGCGGCGCCGTCAGATAGACCGTCAGCAGCAGGCCCATCTGGCGCGCGGTCAGATCGGGCCCGTCGCGCCGCACGCTTTGCACGGTGGCCGCCCGCCACAGGTTGAGGACTCGGTGCTGCTGATCGGATCGATGCATCGTGGGGTATTCCCGGTCATTCCGGAGCCGGATCAAAGATACCCGGCCCCGGTGCGGAAGGGAAGAGTGATCGTTTCGGTTTATCCAAGGTTTAGGCGGCGAAGCGCGCCTGGATTGTGCGGAACACCGCGCGAATGCCCTGAGCCTCGCCGCCTTCCGGGCGCCCCGGCCGGTCGCGCAGATTCCAGGCGATCAGGTCGACATGCATCCAGGGCGTTGTTTTGGAAACGAAATGCTCAAGGAACAGCGCCGCCGTGATCGCCCCGCCGAACGGTCCCGATCCGGTGTTGGAGAGGTCGGCGATCTTGGTCTTGAGCATGGCCTTGTAGGGCTGGTGCAACGGCAGCCGCCACATCGGATCCTCCTCGCCAAGGCCGTTGGCCAGGATCTCCGACGCCAGCGAATCGTCGTTGCAGAACATCGCCGGCAGGTCGGGGCCGAGGGCGACCCGGGCGGCGCCGGTGAGGGTGGCGAAATCGATCAGCAGGGCGGGATTCTCGCTGTCGGCGTCGGCCAGGGCGTCGCACAGCACCAGCCGCCCCTCGGCGTCGGTGTTGCCGACCTCGACCGTCGTTCCCTTGCGCGTCCGGCAGATGTCCATCGGCAGGAAGGCGTTGCCGGAGACCATGTTCATCACCGCCGGTACCAACGCCCGCAGGCGCACCGGCAGGTTGGCCGCCATGATCATCCGCGCCAGCGCCAGCACCTGGGCCGAGCCGCCCATGTCCTTCTTCATGGTCAGCATGCCGTTGGACGGCTTGAGGTCGTAGCCGCCGGTATCGAAGCAGACGCCCTTGCCGACAAGGGTCACCTTCGGATGCTTGGGGTCGCCCCAGGTCAGATCGATCAGGCGCGGCGCGTCATCAGCGCCACGGCCGACCATGTGGATGGTCGGGTAGTTCTTCTTGAGCAGCTGATCGCCGACCGTGACCGCGATCTTGGCCTTGAACTCCTTGGCCAGCGCCTTCGCCGTCTCGGCAAGTTCGGTCGGCCGCAGGTCGGAGCCAGGGGTGTTGATCAGGTCGCGGGCGAGCGCGGTCGCCGTCGCGGCGTTCTCCACATAATCCCGGTCCGCGCCCTTCGGCCAGACCAGCTCCGCCGTGAGCGCCGGTTTCTCGGTGTAGCGGGTGAACTGATACGTCGCCAACGCCCAGCCGGCGGCCGCCCGGGTGGCATCGTCAGGCGAGAGGTCGGTGTCGAGAGCGTAGCGCCCGGCCGGCAGGGAACCCGGCAGCCCGGCGAGCTCCCACAGCCCGATCCGGTCCGCCGCCTCCACGCCCAGCAGGACGCGGGCGATCTCGCCGCTGGCGCTGGGGACGGTGCAGGTCTCGCCCGGCTTCGCCGTGTAGCCCGTGGCGGCGATCCAGGTCTTGGTCGCGGCGTCGGCCTCGACCGCCCAGGTCTGCAGCCCCTCGGCGGTGACGGGGGTGATCGGGATGGTGCCGGCGGTGGCGCGGGCGACGAGGTTCAGGGACACGGCGAAAGCTCCTCGCGGGTGACCGGAATGACGGGACGGTGACAAAGCCGTCCTTGCGATATACTCGCTGCGGCTTAACAGGCACAAGCGACCTCCCCGGACGGGGGGGGGCGGCATCAACCCGAGAGAGACCCATGTCCGAGACGGCAGACAGTCAGCTAACCCTGATCATCGGCAACAAGAACTACTCGAGCTGGTCGCTGCGGGCCTGGCTGGCGGTCCGCCAGGCCGGCCTCGATGCCAAGGAGATCCTGATCCCCCTCGACGAGCCGGGGTACAAGTCTGCGATCCTGAAGCACTCGCCCTCGGGTCGCGTGCCCTGCCTGATCCACCGCACCGGCGATCGCGAGACCAAGGTGTGGGACAGCCTGGCGATCGGTGAGTACATGGCGGACCTGGTGCCGGAGGCCGGCCTATGGCCCGAGGACATCGGCGCCCGGGCGCTGGCGCGCTCGGCGGCGGCGGAGATGCACAGCGGCTTCGCGGCGCTGCGCACGCACATGCCGATGAACATACGGTCCAGCTTTCCCAAGGAAGGCCGAAAGCCCGGCGTGCAGGAAGACATCGACCGGGTCCGGGCGATCTGGCGTTTGTGCCGATCCCGCCACGGTGAGGGTGGGCCGTTCCTGTTCGGCCGCTTCACCATCGCCGATGCCATGTATGCCCCAGTGGTGAGTCGGTTCCGGACGTTCGCCGTCGAGCTCGGCGCTGAGGAGAAGGCGTATTGCGACGCGATCTGGGGTTTGGACTCGATGCGGGCCTGGCGCGACGCCGCCGAAGACGAGCCGATGGTGATCGACGACGCAGAGTTCTGAGCCGTCGCCGGGCCCCGCCGTCAGCAGAGCCGGCGTCTAGTCGGCATCATTCACGCAGCGCAGCGGCCGGTCGAAATAGGTGCTGTCGGAGCAGTGTTTCCCGACCACCCGGTCGATGTGATAGAACGCGTTGCGCCCGGTTGCCGCGTTCGGCACCGTGGTGAAGGCGGCGCTGCCGAGGATGTAGGGGTTGCAGGCGCCGAGCGTCCCCAGGATCAGGGCGGCACCGGTCAGGCGCGCGACGGTGGGGCGCAGGCTGGCGAGGCGCGGGACGGTAACGCGTGCGGCGGTCGATCGGGCCATGGTCATCCTCCGAACTTCTTTCGGGGTCCAGGGTAACGGGCCGAGGGGCCCGGTGGGCGCCGTTTTGGCGACGGCGGCATAATACATAAAATGCCGGATATTTCCAGCCCCTTTTCGCCCGCCGCGGATCGGTGTTGCGGTGATCGCCCCTTTGCCCGGCCCGTGCCCATCCCTATGTTCGCCGGAGACGCCATTTGGAGAACCGAGCCATGTCCGTCGCAGAGACCGCCGACGCCGTCACCCCGACCTCGCCCGCGACCCTCGAGCTGCTGCTCAAGCGCCGCTCGGTCGTCGCCAAGAACCTGGGCGAGCCGGGACCGGACGCGGCGACCTTGGCGCAGATCATCGCCGCCGGGCTGCGGGTGCCGGATCACGGGAAGCTCGGTCCCTGGCGTGTCCAGGTGCTCCACAAGCAGGGTCAGGCCGCGCTCGGCGACGTGTTCGCCGCGGTCTTCGCCGCCGACAATCCCGAGGCCGAGGATCGCCTGGTCGAGCTGGAGCGCCAGCGACCGCAGCGGGCGCCGGTCCTGCTGGCGGTGACGTCGTGCGTCGACCCGCTGCATCCGAAGATTCCCGAGATCGAGCAGCGGCTGTCCGGCGGCGCCCTGTGCCAGAACATCCTGGTCGCGGCCCATGCCAGCGGCTTCGCGGCCCAGTGGCTGACCGAGTGGTGCGCGTTTCACCCGGCGGTGAAGCAAGCGCTCGGTCATGACCCGGAGACCGACATCATCGGCTTCATCTACATCGGCACGCCGATCGAGCTGCCGACGGAGCGGGGCCGGCCGGCGTATGACGACGTTGTCAGCGAGTGGACCGGACCGTCAGTCGGCTGAGCCGTCCAAACCCGTTGAACCGGCGAACCGGCGCCGGGCCTCGGCGAAGGCACGCAGGCGGGCCTCGACCCGGGCGTTGATGGTGTCGTCCGGGAAGGTCCCGTCGGTGCCGCGCGTGCCGGCGGGAACGCCTGTCAGGATCTCGATGCCCTCCGCGACCGTCGAGACCGCCCAGATCCGGAAGCTGCCGGCCTTCACCGCGTCGCGCACCGCCTGCCGGAGCATGAGGTGGCGGGCGTTGGCGGCCGGGATCATCACGCCCTGGTCGCCGGTCAGACCGCGGGCCGCACATACCTCGAAGAAACCCTCGATCTTCTCGTTGACGCCGCCGATCGCCTGGACGGCTCCCATCTGGTTGACCGAGCCGGTGACGGCGATGCCCTGGTTGATCGGTGTCTCCGCCAGGGCGGAAAGCAGGGCGTAGAGCTCCGTCGACGACGCGCTGTCGCCATCGACCCCGCCATAGGACTGCTCGAAAACGAGACTCGCCTGAAGCGATGTGGGAACATCGGTCGCGAAGGTGGCCGCCAGGTAGCCCTGAAGGATCAGCACGCCCTTGGAATGCAGCGGGCCGCCGAGTTCGACCTCGCGTTCGATGTCGACCACCCGTCCGGTGCCCGGTCGCACCCGCGCGGTGATCCGGGTCGGCCGCCCGAAGGCGTGGCCGCCGATCTGCAGCACGCTAAGCCCGTTGACCTGACCGATGGCGGTGCCGTCGGTGTCGATGAGCACCGTCTCGGTGAGAATCTGCTCCCGCATGCGCCGCTCGATCCGGTCCGATCGCCGGCGCGCGGCGTCCAGGGCGGCGGCCACGTCGGCTTCTCCGACGGTGCGGTGCTTCGCCTCGCGCGCCTGGTAATCGGCCTCGCGCATCAGGTCGGCGATCAGCCCGACGCGGGTGGTGAGCCGGTCGCGGTCCGCCACCAGGCGCGAGCAATGCTCGATCACCCGCTCCACACCTTTGCGGTCGAGTGGGCGTAGGCCCTCGCTCTGCTGGATGGTCGCGATCAGACGGGCGTAGAGCGCGTCGTGCTCGGCATCGCGCTCCATGATGTCGTCGAAATCGGCCGCCACCTTGAACAGGTCGGCGAAATCCGGATCCGCCGCCGCCATCGCGTGATAGAGCCGCTGGTCGCCGAACAGCACGACCTTGACCGACAGGGGAATGTCCGCCGGCTGGATCGACACCGCCAGGGCGGTGGTTGCCGCGTCGTTGGGGCTCTCGATCGTGATCCGGGCGTTGTACAGCGCGCGCTTTAGGGCGTCCCAGGCGAACGGCTGCTGCAGGAGCTTCAGCGCGTCGATCAGCAGGTAGCCGCCGTTGGCGCGATGCAGGGCGCCCGGTCGGACCAGGGTGAAGTCGGTCAGCATCGACCCCATCTGGGCGCGGTACTCGATGCGGCCGACCAGCCGGCCCAGGGTCGGATGGTCCTCGATCACCACAGGGGCGCCGCAGTCCGGATCGCAGGTGACGAAGACGTTGATCCGGAAGCGGCGCAGCGGGTCGGCGGCGGCGGGATCGGCCTGACCTTGGGTGGGCGGGCTCCCGGGCGACGGGCCCGCCGCAGACTGACCTGCCGATGGCTGACCCGGGGCGGGCTGCGCGAACAGGTGGATCTGCGCCACCAGCTCCCGGTGAAGGTCGGTCAGCCAGGCCTCCAGATCCGGATTCGCCGCTAGGCCCTCGCGCACCTCGTCGACCTCTTCGTCGACCAGGGACCGGGCGATGCTGTCGTTCAGGGCCCGCACGGCCTTCTGTCGGTCGCGCTCCAGCAGCGGTGCCTTGTGCAAGGCGTCCCGCAACAGTGCCTGGACCGCCTCGATCTCCTCCTGCAGGCGGGTGCGGCGGACCTCCGGCAGGGCGTTGAACTTGTCCTGCGCCATCGGTTTGCCGTCCTCGTTCGGAACCACGGCGAAGCCCTGTTCGGTGCGCACTAGAAGAAGGTCCCGCTCCTTGGCGGACGCGGCGACGGAGTCGAGCAGCGCCTCGCTGCGCTTGGCGAAGTCCCGGTCGATCGCCTCGCGCCGGGTCCGATAGTCCTCGCCTTCCAGAACCGCCGCGACCGAGGCGGTGAGGTCAGCGATCAGCTTCTCGATCCGGCGGTGCAGGTCCGGGCCCTTTCCCGGCGGGAGCCGCAGCGCGCGCGGCCGGTGGGAGTCCTTGAAGTCGTTGACGTAGACCCAGTCACCCCCGGCGGGAAAGCGCGCGGCCCGGGTGTCCAGGTAGCTCTTCACGGCCGCGTGCTTACCGGAGCCCTTTCGGCCGATCACAAAGAGATTGTACCCCCGCGACCGCATCCGGGCGGCGAAGCGGACCGCCTCCAGCGCCCGGTCCTGGCCGATCAGGGTCTCGACCGGTTCCAAGTCCTTCGTCGTCTTGAAGCCGAGCGCCGAGAGATCGGTGTGGCGGTAGAGGTCCTCGACGCGCAGGGCTGGAACGGGCATGGCGGTCCTCGGGGCAGACGCAGGGCATTCGACACCGCGCGGCCGGCGATGTCGAGGGGTCGACGCCGTCCGGCTCGGGCGCTCTAATGGCGCGACACCGAGCAAGGCAGGGGGACCATCATGCCGCACGCGGCGATCAACGGCATCGATCTGTACTACGAGATCTCCGGACAGCAGGACGGCCCGCCGATCCTGTTGTCGAACTCGCTGGCATCGACCCTGCACATGTGGGACCCGCAGATGCCGGCCTTCGAGGCGCATTACAAGGTGATCCGCTACGACAGCCGCGGGCATGGCAAGTCGGCGGCGCCGGAGGGCCCGTACAGCATCGAGATGCTGGTCGACGACGCGCTTGGCCTGCTCGACCACCTCGGGATCGATAAGACCGATTTCTGCGGCCTCTCCAAGGGCGGCATGGTCGGCCAGATGCTGGCGACGCGGCATCCGAACCGGGTGGCGAAGGTCGTGCTCTGCGACACCGGCTGCTACATGGGCCCGCCGGAGATGTGGGAGGGCAGGATCGAGGCGGCCTCGACCAACGGCATGGCCGGGGTGGTCGACGCCACCATCCAGCGCTGGCTCACCGAACCGTTCCAGAAGCGCGATCCGGCGACGGTCGAGAAGATCCGCGACATGATCCTGAACACGCCGGTGCCGGGCTTCGTCGGCTGCAGCCGGGCGATCCAGGCGATGGACCAGCGCGAGACGATCCGGGCGATCACCGCGCCGACCCTGGTGCTAGTCGGGGCCGACGATCCCGCGACGACACCGGAGAAGGCGCGCGAGATCCATGAGCGGATCGCCGGCTCGACGCTGGTCATCCTGGAGGACGCCGCGCATCTTGCGAACATGGAACAGCCCGAGGCGTTCGACGACGCGGTGCTCGGCTTCCTGGGCAAGCGGTAACGCTCAGAACCGGATCTGCACCTTCATCGCCCGCTTGCGGTCGGCGGCGGTGCGGAATGCGTCCATCGCGTCCTCGATGGCGAAGCTGTGGCTGAGCAGCGGGGCGGTATCGATCCGCCCCGACGCCAGCAGTTCGACCGCCGTCGGGAACTCGCGGGCGAAGCGGAAGGAACTCTTCAGCACCAGCTCCTTGACCATGATGTAGTCCGCCGGGACCGTGACCTTCGGATCGGGATAGGTGCCGACCTGCACCAGCGTGCCGCCGGGCGCTAGGGCCTCAATGCACGACCGCTGGGCGTGCGGGTTGCCTGAACATTCGAAGGCGACATCGAACCGCCCGCGCGGATGCGCGGGGTCCGTCAGGCCGTCGGGCCGGGTGGCGACGTTGACCGTGCGGGTCGCCCCCAGCGCCTCCGCCGCCGTCAGCGGCTCGTCCATCACGTCGGTGATGACCGTCTCCACCGCCCCGCCGAGCCGGGCGACGACCAGGCAGAGCGCGCCGATCGGCCCGGCCCCGGTCACCAGCACCCTGCGGCCGAGCAGCGGGCCGGCATGACTGGCGGCGTGGAGGCAGATCGACAGCGGTTCCGCCAGCGCCGCCACCCCCGGATCGGTGCCGGCCGGCACCGGGACGCACTGCCGCGCGTGGGTGGCGTAGGTCTCGGCGAACACGCCCTGGACATGCGGGAACCGGCGCGAGGAGCCGAGGAAGATCATGTCGGCGCACAGGTTCTCGCGGCCGGTGCGGCAGAACGCGCAATGCCCGCAGGGGTGGCTCGGGTTGATCGCCACCGGGTCGCCGACCGAGAGCCCCTCCACCTCCGGACCGGTCTCGGCGATCCGTCCGGCCGCCTCGTGACCGAGCACGAATGGCTCGCGCACCGGGAAATCGCCCATCCGCGCGTGATGGAAATAGTGCAGGTCGGAGCCGCAGATGCCGCCGGCCTCGACCCGAACCCGCACCTCGCCGGGGCCGAGCGGGCGCTCGTCGCGCGGTTCGACCCGCAGGTCCTCGATGCCGTGCAGGACGGTCGCGCGCATCACTCGGCCGCCTGGCTCGGGGCTTCCAGGTCGGCGTGCTCGCGCTCGAACCGCCAGACGTCCTCGAAACCCATCGCCTTGGAGAAGGTCATGAAGTCGGCGATCGGCACGTCGAGCTCGGTCGATGCCCCGGTGCGCTTGAGGGTGGCGTAGACCGAGTTGAGCGCGTGGCCGACGGCGAGGAAACCGGCCGCCGGGTAGATCGCCAGCTGATAGCCGAGGTCGCGGTAGTCCTCGGCCGAGAGCACCGGCGTCTTGCCGCCCTCGACCACGTTGACCAGCAGTGGCAGGTCGAAGCGCTGGCCGATGATCTCCATCTCCGCGACCGATTCCGGCGCCTCGATGAACAGGATGTCGGCGCCCGCCTCGGCGAAGGCGTCGGCCCGGCGCAGCGCTTCGTCAAGCCCGTGGGCGGTGCGGGCGTCGGTGCGGGCGATGATCAGGAAGTCGGCGCTGTCCCGCGCCTCGGCCGCGACCTTGATCTTGGCCGCCGCCTGGTCGATCGGGATCACCTTGCGGTTCGGCGTGTGGCCGCATTTCTTCGGAAATTCCTGGTCCTCGAGCTGGATCGCCGCCGCGCCGGCGCGCTCGTAGCCCTTGACCGTGTGGTCGACATTGAGCAGCCCGCCATAGCCGGTGTCGCCGTCGCAGATCAGCGGCGCCTTGGACATTTCGGACAGTGTCCGCACCCGGTCGACCATATCGCGGTAGGAGGCGAGGCCGGCATCGGGCAGGCCGAGATGCGAGGCCACCGTGCCGTAGCCGGTCATGTACAGCGCGTCGAAGCCCATGGCGTCGGCGAGCCGCACCGACACGCCATCGAACACGCCGGGCGCGGTCAGCAGCTTACCCTTCTGCAGCTTGCTCTTGAGAGTGGTCATTCTGGTCGTCCTCCCGTGGATCCTTGTTGCCGGGAGGGTACGCCGAGCGGCGCGGGGATCAAAGATGCGGAAGTGGTTCCGGCCATCTAGCCACGCTGATAGGATGATATACCTTCCAGTCGTTTCTCTTTTGAGAAGAGGTCGAGAATGCGGTTCGATCTGCCTCGGTACGCGATGGTGCTTCCTTTGGCCTGTGTTCTGGTCTCCACGCCTGCCCTTGCCGATATCGCATGGCGAAAACTGGAGAACGGTCGTCAATCGGTGTTCATTGCGGAAGGGAATCCGTGGGGTTTCGCCGAGCCGGATTGGCTCTCGATCAGCGTCAATGACAAAGGCGCCGGCAGGTCGGAATGGCTACGCTGGGGATCGGCCGCTTCCATCAGCCCTACCGCGCGGTTCAATCACCAGCGTGCAATCAACTTCCGGTACTACAGCGTCAAGGATGAGTTCGATGCCGAGGTCGGCAGCCACGGTGGCATACGGCGTGGTGACGTCCGCATCATCGAGACCGACAAGGGTAGAGTTGAAGCCCTGGACTTCGAGATCAATTGGAAGGGCTATTTCCGCAATTGCCTCTACTTCAAATTCGCAGACCGTCCGAGACGAGAGATCAGTAAAGGATACCTGTGCGCTGACGGCGACAGGGTAACTTCAGACGGCGAACTGCGGATGTTCATCGACGCGCTCGTTCTGCGTGACCCTTGACGGATCCGACCCTCAGAAATCCGTCGTGCGGCCCTTGTGTTCCCAGTCGCCGAAGCGGGTCGGTTCCGGGCCGTCATAGCCGCCGCGCTCGGGCGGCAGGTCCTTCGCCGCGGCGCGCGGGTCGAGCTGCGGCGGGACCGTCACCTCCTCGCCCGGGGCGGGGATGGTGCGGGTCTTGCGCGACTGCGGGACCGTGACTTCCCGGAACTGCGGTTTCTTCTCGCTCATGGAACTCGGATATAGGCGCTCCGGGCGCGGGAGGCCAGATCTTGAAGCCGCCCGGCCCCGCGCTCACTTGTTGTCCAGCCCCAACCACAGTCGATGGATCACGCAAGCATGTTTCGGGTCAGCCTGATGATCGCGGCGCTGACGGCGCTGTTCATGGGGGTCGGCTTCCTGCTGGGCGGCGAGGGCGGCATGCTGATCGCGCTGGTGCTCGCCGGCGGCATGAACGCCTTCGCCTACTGGAATTCCGACCGCATGGTGCTGTCGATGCACGGCGCTCGCGAGATCTCGCGGGCCGAGCTGCCGTGGTTCCACGACATGATCGCCCAGATGGCGGCCCGCGCCGAGCTGCCGATGCCGAAGGTCTACCTGATCGACCAGGACCAGCCGAACGCCTTCGCCACCGGCCGCAATCCGGAGAACGCGGCCGTCGCCGCGACCACCGGGCTGATGCGCAATCTCAGCCATGAGGAGATCGCCGGGGTCATGGCGCACGAGCTGGCGCATGTGAAGAACCGCGACACCCTGATCATGACCATCACCGCGACCATCGCCGGCGCCATCTCGATGCTGGCCAACATGGCGATGTGGAGCTCGTTCCTCGGCGGCAACCGCAACAACCCGCTCGGCATCGTCGGCGTGCTGGCGATGACGATCCTGGCGCCGCTGGCCGCGACGCTGGTGCAGATGGCGATCAGCCGGGTGCGGGAGTACGACGCCGACCGGGTCGGGGCGGAGATCTGCGGGCGTCCGCTCTGGCTCGCCTCGGCGCTGCAGAAGCTCGAGGACGGCGCGCGGCGGATCGACAACCACGCCGCCGAGAACAACCCGGCGACAGCGCATATGTTCATCGTCAACCCGCTGCACGCGCACGCGGTGGACGGGCTGTTCTCGACCCATCCGCCGATGCGGTCGCGTATCGCCAAGCTGATGGAGATGGCGGGCCAGCCGGCGCCGCAGCGCGGGCCCTGGGGGTAGAGCATGATCGGCCATGACGGGCTCGCGTCGCGATCGCGTCGAGACACGATCCGCTCTAAACGGAGAGCGCCAGCACCGTGATCCGCGACCGGCCGTAGGCGCGGTCCTCGAGCACCTCGAAGCCCTCGGGCTCGGTGACCCGCTCGCGCTTGTCGGTCTCGATCACCACGACCGTGTCCGGCCCGATCCACCCGGTGCGCACCGCCGCCGCGATCGCCGGCTCCCAGGCGCTGGTGTCGTAGGGCGGGTCCATGAACACCACCCCGGCGGCGGTCTGCGCCCGCTCGTGCCAGCGGGTGGCGTCGCCGGAGCGGACCTGCGCCCGCCCTTCGGCCCGGAGCTTCTCGACATTGGCCCGCAGTGCGTCCAGGGCTGCCGGATGGGTGTCGACCAGCACGACCCGCTCGGCGCCGCGCGACAGCGCCTCCAGCCCCATCGCCCCGGTGCCGGCGAACAGGTCGAGCACCAATCGGTCGCGCAGAACCGGCCCGAAACGGCCGCTCTCCAGCATGCTGAACACCGCCTCGCGCACCCGCTCGGGCGTCGGTCGGGTGTCGAGCCCGTCCGGCGCGGCCAGCTTAGCGCCGCGGTGCTCTCCGGCGATGATCCGCACGCTGGGCCTCCCCAGTCTTGGTACCCCGGGTCTTGGTCCCCTGGGTCTTGGCGCCTGGCTTCGCCGCCGTCGGCGTCCTCGAGGGCGGCTTGGTGCCGGTGCGTTTCGGCTTGGCCTTCGCCCGTCCCGTCTCGTCCCCCGGGTCCAGGCCGAGCTGATTCTTCAGCACCCGGGTTTTCACCTCCTCGATCGCGCCGGGCGCGATATCGCCGAGCTGGAACGGCCCGTAGGAGACGCGCAGCAGCCGGCTGACGCTGAGGCCCATATGTTCCATGACCCGGCGGATCTCGCGGTTCTTGCCCTCCTTCAGGCCGACCGTGAGCCAGGAATTGGTGCGCGAGGCCTTGTCGACCGTCACCTCGATCGAGCCGTAGGCGACGCCGTCGATCGTCACCCCGCGCTTCAGCCCCGCCAGCGCCTTCTCGTCGAGCGGGCCGAACACCCGGACCCGATAGCGCCGGGTCCAGCCGGTCGACGGCAGTTCCAGGTAGCGGGCGAGCGCGCCGTCATTGGTCAGAAGCAGCAGCCCCTCGCTGTCAAGATCGAGGCGGCCGACGGAGATCACCCGCGGCACGTCCGCCGGCAGGGCGTCGAACACGGTCTTTCGGCCTTCGGGATCGCGCGCCGTGGTCACCGTTCCGCGCGTCTTGTGATAGCGCCAGAGCCGGGGCGGCTCGATGCGCGGCAACGGTTTGCCGTCGACCACGATCTCGTTGGCGTCGGTGACGGTGACGGCGGGGCTGTCCAGCAGCCTGCCGTCGACCGCGACCCGGCCGTCGGCGATCCATCGCTCGGCATCGCGGCGTGAGCAGAGCCCGGCACGCGCCAGGCGCTTGGCGATCCGCTCGGGCGCGCGCGTGTCCTCGAACAGGTGGGCGAGGTCGGTCGCCGGCTTGGCGGGCTGTTTTCGAGGCGTGGTCATCGGCCAGCGTGTAGCGCGCGCCGGCCGCCGCCGCAACGCCGCTGGTGATGGACAGCCCGGCGGCGAGCGCCTATCCAGGCGGCATGAGCGAACCGACGACCCCGATGGCGATCGCCCTGCAGGAGGCCCGCCGGGCCGCCGAGGCCGGCGAGGTCCCGGTCGGTGCCGCCGTGGTCGATGCCGGGGGGCGGGTGATCGCCCGGGCGCACAACCGGGTCGAAGCGCCACCGGACCCGACCGGCCATGCCGAGATCCTGGCTCTGCGCGACGCCGCCCGGATCCTCGGGACCCCGCGGCTCGTCGACTGCGATCTGGTGGTGACGCTGGAGCCCTGCGCGATGTGCGCCCAGGCGATCGCCCATGCCCGGATCCGCCGTCTGGTGTTCGGCGCCTACGATCCGAAGGGCGGTGGCGTGGAGCACGGCGCGCGGGTGTTCGCCCAGCCGACCTGCCACCACCGCCCGGAGGTGGTCGGCGGCGTGCAGGAACGGGAGGCCGCGGCTCTGCTGAAGAGCTTCTTCGCCGCCCGGCGGTAGTGCCGGATCGCCCCCCGGGCGTGAGGGGAGACGCCGCCGCCGGCAGACCGGCTCAGCCCAGGCTCGCCACCGCCATGCCGCTGGCGGCCATCTTCGCCTTCTTCTTCAGCTGGGCGATCACGTCCATGACCGTGTCGATCGGCACCTCGTCGCGCCCGGCGCGCAGGTTCAGCAGGCCGGCACTCACGGTCAGCAGTCCGTAGCGGTGGACCTTGCCGTCGCGCCCCCGCATCTCCAGGAACCCGCGCTCGCGGGTCTCGGGATCGTAGAAGCTCTCGACGTCGTGGGCGAACTGGGCGAGCAGCGCCGACACCCGCTCGGTCACCTCACGCGGTTCGTCGGTGCGGAACCCGGCGAAGAAATCGTCCCCACCGACATGGCCGACGAAGGCGCCCTGGGCCGGGGCGTGCTTCTGCAGCAGTTCGGCGAACAGCTGGATCGCCCGATCGCCGTTGCGGAAGCCGTAGGTATCGTTGAACGGCTTGAAGCTGTCGAAGTCGAAATAGGCGAGCACGATGCTGGTCGCGCGATCCTCGATGGCGTCGGTTACCCAGTCGCCGATCGACAGATTGCCCGGAAGCCGGGTCAGCGGGTTCTGGTCGCGGGCGGCGGCGATGGTCTTCTCGTGCAGGACCTTGAGCAGAGCGGCCGAGCTCATGG
>Ga0207422_1002006_pt1 | contig 31506 bp, 27 predicted proteins | sample MarCyaLeptolynsp_FD_187757 | JGI IMG/M metagenome (GOLD analysis project Ga0207422, IMG submission 187757) | Marine cyanobacterial communities from Panama - species 1 Leptolyngbya sp. (SPAdes) | ecosystem: Environmental > Aquatic > Marine > Unclassified | place: Panama: Panama City | collected... | reverse complement strand
CCAGCTTTTCTGGCTCGGGCTTGAACCACCGCCCGCCGAGTATGGCCTGTCCATGCCACCCTTGAACGATGGTGGCTGGTGGTTGATCGCCGGTTTCTTCCTGACGGCGTCCATCCTGTTGTGGTGGGTGCGCGTCTACCGGCGTGCCCGCCAGCTTGAAATGGGAACGCACGTGGCCTGGGCGTTTGCGGCGGCGATCTGGCTCTTCCTGGTTCTGGGGTTCATCCGTCCGATCCTGATGGGGAATTTTTCAGAAGCCGTTCCGTTTGGCATTTTCCCGCACCTGGATTGGACCGCGGCATTCTCCATCCGCTACGGCAACCTTTACTACAACCCGTTCCACTGTCTCTCGATCGTCTTCCTTTATGGCTCGGTGCTTTTGTTTGCAATGCACGGCGCCACCATTCTGGCGGTCGGAAAATACGGCGGCGAGCGTGAGCTGGAACAGATCACCGATCGCGGAACCGCTTCGGAACGGGCAGCGCTTTTCTGGCGCTGGACCATGGGGTTCAACGCCACCATGGAATCCGTCCACAGGTGGGCCTGGTGGTTTGCCATTCTGACACCCCTTACCGGCGGCATCGGCATCCTTCTGACGGGAACCGTCGTTGACAACTGGTACCTATGGGGCATCGAGCACGGCATCGTCGCGCCCTTGCCGGACATCTATCCGGATGTCGTCGACCCGGCGGCGCAGTAAGGAGAGGGAAAATGCAACTTTGGATACCATTTGCAGCATCCGCCGGAACGCTCCTTGCCATTGCCAGCTTTGTCGGCGCGGATTGGGATGCCCCTCCTGTTGAATCCATCCAGATCGGGTACCGCGGCACCGGAATGTACCTGGAAAAGGACATCGAAAAAGAAGAAGCGCTGAGGGCAGCCAACCAGGTTCCCGAGGCCCCCTGGGAAGCAGATCCAGAAGGGGACAGGGCTGGCGAGATTTACGAGAACGTTCAGGTCCTGGGTGATCTTTCCGATGACCAGTTCAACCAGTTCATGGCCGCGATCACGGAATGGATCTCTCCGGAAGAGGGCTGTGAGTACTGCCACAATGCTGAAAACTTCGCATCGGACGAGGTGTACACGAAGGTCGTCTCCCGGCGCATGATCCAGATGAACCAGGCGATCAATGTTGAATGGGGAGATCATGTCGGCGATGTCGGCGTGACCTGCTACACCTGTCACCGCGGCCAGCACATCCCGGTCAATTACTGGTATGACGATCAGGAACCGAAGCCGGCAAGTGCTATGAGCCGGCATGGTGGTGTGGGCCAGTTCGTCGGCAACACATCCATGCCGCAGAACGCGCTCATGGACTATCTCCTGGAAGACAAGTCCATCCGCGTCCACTCGTTGACCGCCTTACCGGATCCAGACAATCCAAATCCGGCCGGGACCAAGGAAACCGAAAGCACCTGGGCCTTCATGATGCACATGTCCGAGGGCCTTGGGGTCAATTGCGTGACCTGCCACAACACGCGCGCATTCAACGATTGGGACCAGAGCCCGCCGCAGCGCGTCACCGCCTGGCACGGGATCAACATGACCCGGGCGCTGAATGTCGACTACATGGTCGGCTTGACACCCGTCTTCCCGGAAAATCGTCTGGGCCCCGAGGGCGACGTGTTCAAGATCGGCTGTTCAACCTGCCACAACGGTGTTCAAAAACCGCTCTATGGCGTCTCGATGCTGCAGGATTATGTCGATTCACTCGACAAGCAGGGTCCAACCGACGTGCCTGACTTTTCGACCTACGTGCCTGGGGAAACTCAGGTCCTGGGTGCGGAAGCGCCGGCAAACTCATCCGCGCTCCCTCTCCGAACCACAGTCGCGGATGCAGCTAAATAACCCCCCCATACCGGCGTAACCGTAACTTGAAAGGGAGCCTTTCCTGGCTCCCTTTCTTTTTCATGTCGAGCGGTTGGTGGATGGTGATACGGGGCAACGGCTGCGAACCGGCCGCTCGTGGCACGTAATCGGCTTGAACCTCAAATCAGAACCTCAGATCCGGGAACCGCTCAAGATAGATCCGGAACCAGGGGGTAAAGGCGTCAGCCGTTTCGGCGACTTCCGCATGCAGGGTCTTCGCGTCAACCCAGCGGACGTCATCCACTTCTTCCGGGTTGGGTTCAATGGTTAGCTTCGAGCGATCGACCTGCGCGGTAAACAGCGTCACGCGTTCGTGCTCGCTGAGCCCATTGCCGACGCTCGCTTCATATTCCACGGTCTGGTGCCGTGTCAGCGGGATCGAAAATCCGAGTTCTTCCTGAAGCCTGCGTTCTGCACATGCCTCAACTGTTTCATCCCAGTGCGGATGGCTGCAGCAGGTGTTGGCCCATTGGCCACCGCAATGATACTTCGCAGCAGCGCGCCTCTGGATGAGCAGGAGATCGCCGTCAAACACAAACACCGAGACAGCCAGATGAAGCAGGCCCTGGACGTGAGCCGCCATCTTCTCGACCGGAAAAAGCGAGCCGTCACTTGCAACTGCCGGAATGATGATATGCCTGTTCATCGGATGTATTGCCCACTTCCAGGTATCAGGCAACCGCGCGTGCCAGCGCGCATTGCGACCACAGCGAACAGAGTGCTTCGGCGAGCTGCCGGATATCGGCTTCGCTGTGCAGAGGTGTCGGCGTGATCCGCAGCCGCTCGGTTCCGACCGGAACAGTCGGATAATTGATCGGCTGCACATATATGCCGAAATTGCTCAGAAGAACATCGGAAATCCATTTGCATTTCGATGCATTTCCAACAAGGACCGGGACGATGTGACTTGGGTTTTCCATATGCGGAATGCCACGAGCATCCAGCGCCGCGCGAACCTTGGCGACATTATCCTTGTGAGCCTGACGTTCAGCGTTGCTTTCCTTCAGGTAGCGGATCGAGGCAGTCGCCCCGGCCGCAAGCGCCGGCGGCAAGGCTGTCGTGAAGATGAAGCCGGACGCAAAGGAGCGAACGAAATCGACCAGGACCGACGGTCCGGTGATATATCCGCCCATGACACCGAAGGCCTTGCCCAAGGTGCCTTCAATCACCGTCAGACGGTCCATCAAGCCTTCGCGCTCTGCGACGCCGCCACCCCGCGGGCCATACATGCCAACCGCATGAACCTCGTCGAGATAGGTGATCGCCCCGAACGCGTCTGCGACATCGCAGATCTCTTCAATGGGAGCGATATCGCCATCCATCGAATAAACACTCTCAAACGCGACCAGCTTCGGTGCTTCCGGATCGTCCGCCGCCATCAATTCCCGAAGATGCTGCGGATCGTTGTGGCGGAACAGCCGCTTTTGACAACGCGAGTGACGAATGCCTTCAATCATCGAAGCATGATTAAGTGCGTCCGAGTAAACGATGATCCCGGGAATTTTCGCCAAAAGCGTTCCAAGCGCTGCCCAGTTCGAGACATAGCCCGATGTGAAGATCAACGCGGCTTCCTTGGCATGCAGATCGGCAAGCTCACGTTCCAGCAGCACGTGATAGTGGTTTGTGCCGGAGATGTTGCGTGTCCCGCCTGCACCGGCACCGCACTTTTCGATAATCTCCGTCATGCGCCTTGTTACGACCGGGTTCTGACCCATGCCGAGATAGTCGTTTGAACACCAGACCGTGACGTCTCGCGTTTTGCCATCTTCGTCAAAGAAAGTCGCTTTCGGGAAATCCGAACAGTGTCGCTCCAATTCGGCGAAGACCCTATAGTTGCCGGCGGTGTGCAGGTCGGAGAGAGCTGTCTCCATGTGCTCGAAAATATTCATCGGTCTCTCCTCTTCCCTCATATTCTTTCAATTTCATGGAGAGTCGGTCTGGCGCTTTGCGGTCACGCCGACCGACGTCAGGTTCGATTGTGTTGCGTTCTGGACGGCATCGGCCGGGACCGGTTTCGGGACCGCCCAGCGCCAAAGCGCCGTGTCTGAAACCGGCAGCACCAAAATCAGATGCTCGAAGATTGCGAGCGCCATAAAGGTCGCGAGCAGGATGTGGCCAACGACGGAATAGTCGAGATTTGCCTGCGCAGCCCCCACGACCAGAGTCGCAAACAGCCCGGTCGCGATTGCAAGGAGGACTGGAAACAGCGGCGTCGTCCGGCCCGTATTGAAATATGTCCGCAGGTGCAGGATCGCCGGCGGCATCAGGCCGCTGACGGCATGCCGGGCTCCCAGAAATATCAGGATCTTGGAGGATATACGCATGCCCCATAACAGGCCGAAGGTCGCAAGCCCGAACAGGTTGTCGCCACCTGAGAGTGTCAGCCAGAGGAAAACAGCGGTCACGAGGATCGCGATTTCGTGGTCGCAAACCGCCTTCCAGGCTGCCTTGAAGCGGGCAAATCCGGACAAGCCGGGCGGACATTCCTCCTTCCGGCGGCCAGTCACCATGCCGGTAAGGAAGGTGGTCTCATGCCAGGCCCAGACCAGGAGCGCCCCGAAGAAACCGGCATAGGACCCGAGCGGCGTCAGGTTCCGGCTGCCGTAAAGCAACAGCAGGAAACCGGCGACGCCGAACACAGTCACTAGCGGCAACAGCTGCCAGGGCTCAAGCCTTCTTTTTGTCGACCAGTGAACCATCGCCAGGACGAGCCCGGTCGACAGCCACCAGACGCCGATGGCTACCAGTATTGCCGTGACCGGGTTTGCAAGGCTCATTAGGGTCTCCTTACCAGACCGGCTGAAGCCGGGAGGTTTCTGGCAGGTCGTTCTTTTTCGACGGCACCATGTACATGCGCAAGAAGTTCACGCCGGCGGCCGCGCCCCACCAGGCTTTTCCAAACGCGCCGGTCACGCCGCCCCTTTCGGAGGCCGCCTGCATTTTGCGGTTGATACGTTCCATGCGGCGGAACCCCTCCACCAGCACCGGATTGTCCAGATCCAGCACAAGCGGGAAACACTGACGGGAGATTTCGGACGTCAGGCGGAAGACCTTCATGTCGTAGTCGTCAATGTCGACCCCGAGCGCATTGTGAAAGGCCGGTCGCATGTGATCGCGCACATACATGGTCGCGAACACCGCAAGCAGGAAGAACTTGATCCAGAGTTTGTTCCGCCCCTCAAGCAGCCGCCTGTCCGACCGGATGATCAGCGAAAATGCTTCGCCGTGGGAGAACTCGTCGTTGCACCACTGCTTGAACCACTTGAAGATCGGATGAAAGCGCTGATCGGGGTGCTTTTCCAGATGCCGGTAGATCGTGATGTAGCGCGCATAGCCGATCTTTTCGGAAAGATAGGTGGCGTAGTAGATGAACTTCGGCTTGAAGTAGGTGTATTTCTTCGCCTTGGCGAGGAAACCCATGTTCACGCCGATGCCGAAGTCTTTCAGGGCATCGTTGATAAAGCCCGCGTGGCGGGACTCGTCCCGGCTCATATAGCCGAAGAGCTCACAGATCTCCTTGTTCTTTCCGCGCCGCTTCATCTCCTTGTAAAGCACGCAGCCTGAAAACTCCGATGTCAGGGACGACACGAGAAAGTCGATGAGTTCTTCGCGAAGGTCGTCGGGAAGTGCATCGATGTCGATATCCTCCCACTCCTCGTTGCGCTTGAAGTGGCCCCTGTTCGGGTCACTGCGCATTTGCGAGATCAGCGCGTCCCATTCCTCGCGCACCGGCTCGACATCGATCTTGTCCATCTCGTCGAAATCGGTCGTGTAGAAGCGCGGTGTCAGCATGGTGGACACCATGGCGCTGCGTGTCGTGTCGTTCTGGGCAGCCATGCGCTTTTCAAGCGTCGGCTCGTTGGCAGCCAGCTCCTTCGGCGATACGGTCTTGTTCATGACAATGCCCTCTCTGTGAAGCTGAATTCGCACAATTCCATAAATTCGAAATCGCCCGTTGCACGGGTCCAGGCACGTTCGAGCGCGCTGGCGCGCTGGATCGTTGCCTTGCGGCGGAAACTCTCACTTTCGCCATAGGGGATGGAAATCGGAGCGCCATGCACAAAGACCTCATCTCCAGGATAAACAACAACTCCATTGTCGAAGCGCACATGGGCGCCGAGCTGATCAAACGTGTTGTTGATCTCCACGGTACAATCGACGTGTTCTTTCCACCGTAAGAGTGCAAAAATCGGATTCATTGCCTTGCTCCTCCCTCTTGACCAAGCAGCAATTCGAAAGCCGCGGCGTTGTCCTTGCCGAAAGCTTCCAAGTAAATGCGTTCTCCGGTTGCCGTATCCGACAGGCTGACGGTCCCCGCCTCCCATTTTATGATCCGGTACGGTGCGGTCTCCGAGACCTTTGCAACCATGCGCATACGCTCGAACGCACGCAGCGAGCCGCGTACGAACCCCCCTTTGTCTTTTTCAAATGCAACGATTTGGGTGCCGTTGCGGGCATCCTTGACGATCACCATGTCGTCGGCCGTGCGCGTGATCGTGACGTCACGGATCGCGACAGGAGAACCGGCCCGATGCTTGATGACACCGATCCCCGTTGCCTGACCGAACACCACAGCGCCCGCCGCAAAGACCAGCAGCACAATGGCGCCTATCAGCACTCCCTTCGGGAACGTGTTGGTCCGTTTGCCTTTACGTTCTCCGAAATAACCAAGGTGGGATACCGAACCCATCCCCTCCTCCTATTCCGCTGCTTCGACTGCCGCCGGCGCCCCTTTTTCCCCCCTGGGCTCGACGCGGGTCACGCGGGCGTGGCCCGAGTTCACCGACGTGTGCTGGCTGATTGCGAGCGCCAGAACATCCGAGGCTTCTTTTGCATCCGGCAGACAGACTAAGCTTGGTTCAACATTGGCAAATCGCCAGCCCCGGACGTGAGGCCACTGGATAAGCCACGAGAGGCGATGTCCCGGCATCAACCGGATCGCCACATTGCCCGCACCGGCACCCAGATCTGCCAGGGCCAACGCGCCAATTTGCTTGAACGGCAAATTGAGTGTCATGGAAAAGGCGACACCAAACCGCAGCACCACACGCTTCGATGTGATCGTGTAAAGCGTTGTCCTGTGGACCGCCCAGGCAAATAATTCCAGCATGCCGATCACAATCGCTGCGAGGGCTGTCAGGACGGCAACGGAGAAGACGATCCCCGCCACGGGCCTGCCGTCATAAAGCCCTCCAACAACGGCCCAGGCCGCAAGGAGCAGAAAATAGCCCGCAATCCAGCGGTTCTTGAGGACATGCCGTGCCACGAGACGCGCAGATGGGCGGCCCTGCCAAAGCATCTTCTCACCGTCCGGGAGATGACCCGGCAAACCCGGCACAGGCTCGATCTCGTGTTCCCGGGTGACGAACTGTTTCACAGCAAGGCCTCCCGACGGTTACGCAGCGCGTAGAGCAGACCAGCGCCGAAATAGGCAGCGATCTTGTCTTCCTCAAGCAGCGTCACCGTTTCGTCCTTGGCGCGTGCCGGAACGTCGACGAACTGTCCGGAGGTAATCGCATGGACATAAAGGTGAGGTGCCCTGCCCCTTGCATTGCCTCCCTTGATGACAACGAAGTTGTTCGGCAAAAGCGTGCTGGCCGACCCGCCTTCAACCTCGACTTCGTAGTAGCGGATCAGATGTTCCGCGCGGTCGACCCAGACATCCTTGACCGTACCCGCAGCTTTGCCGTCGCAGCCGATGACCGTCAGACCGATCGGGTTCGTCTCACCCTCGGCGATGTCAAAACCCTCCGCCATGCGCATGGGAACGATGCGTGCGTCTCCATGGGCAGTCAGGTCAGGTGAATCGGACCGCTCGGCCCAGGAACCGGGGCCGACACCTGCAAGCAGGGGATTGCCTTCCGGCTCAAGCGGATAACCTGGGCCCTTGGCGGTCCGCTTGGCATTGAGCGGCCGTTCGTCCCGCTGGAGGTCCGGAACCTGCTTGGTGCCTTTGCCATGCGGCAAGACAAATGTCTTTTTGCTTGGAACAAACAGCCAGGGATCCTTGCTGTACTTGCCGGTGACATCGTCCTCCAGGGGATACCCTTCACGCCGATCTTCCTGGCGGATGTACCAGATCAGGCCTGCAAAAAAGATCCAGAATGCGTAGAGCACGACTTGTGCGACATCCAAGCTGCCGCCGAGAGAACCGGTCATGGTCATTTCTCCTTCCAGTTGGCAACCGAACGGGCTCAGCCCGGCATTTCGGCCAATCCAAATCTCACGTCACTTTCCTGGCTTTGGCTGTAGCGATGCCCGGTCAAAGGACCGAGAACCGCAAGGCAAAGGAAAAGAAGTCCAATTTCAATGTGATAGACAACGAGGTATCCTGTGGCGGCTGTGTCCATGGCCGGACCGAGAACGCCGTCGAATGCCAGCGCGTTCACGGCATTCTTGATGACGCCACCGAGCAGCAGGCTGACACCGATCGCCGTCGCCTGAACAGCACCCCAGGCCCCAACCAGAATGCCGCTGTCCGCCTTTTTCGAGATTCCCATTGCCGCCAGCATCGTGCATACGGCAAACAGCCCGCCGCCGAGCCCGACACCCATCGCACCGATGAAAAACAGGCTGTGCACGCCAAGCGGCGAAGCCAGAATAATTGCCGAGAAAGCGGCAATTCCGATCAGCAGGCCGCGTGCTGCCACGCGGTACATGTGCGCACCGTGGTTCAGGCTATGGGCAGCCCAGGCGAAGCCGGCCATCGTTCCGGCGGCCCAAAGTCCCGTCAGCAGTGTCGTCTGCGCAACGCTCAAACCGAGGATCTCGCCACCATAGGGTTCAAGCAGAATGTCCTGCATGGAAAAGGCGGCGGACCCGATGGCCACGGCCAAAAGCAAGCGCATGGTGCCAGGGTGTTTGCGATAGTCGGAGAGCGCCTCGAAGAAACTGATCAGTTTCCTGTCTGCTGCGGTGCGCGTCGGATCCCGCGCTTCCTGTTTCCAGATCGCGATGACATTGATGACGATGGTAAAAAGCGCCGTTCCCTGAATGACTTGAATGAGCTGCTTGTGGGTGAAGTCAACGAGGAAGATGCTGTAGAAGCCGGACGCTGCAATCATGCCGACCAGCAGCATCACGTAAAGCAGCGCCACGACGCGGGGCCGTTTCTTGGGTGGCACGATATCGGTTGCGAGCGCCAGCCCCGCCGTCTGCGCCATATGAAGCCCAAAGCCCGTGAACAAGAAGGCTAGTGCCGCACCGGCCGGGCCAGCCCAGGCGGGACCATGGGTCTGAGTGTGCAAGAGCAGGAGGACAAACGGCATGAAGGCCAGGCCACCGAACTGCAGGAGGCTGCCGAACCAGATATAGGGAACCCGCCGCCAGCCGAGCACGGACTTGTAGGTGTCCGACCGGTAGCCGATGAAAAGGCGCAGCGGAGCCGCAAGCACCGGTATCGCGACAACGGCAGAAACAAGCGCAACCGAAACGCCAAGTTCGACGATCAACACCCTGTTCAAGGTCCCGGTCAAAAGCACCAGCACACAGCCCGCCGACACCTGGAACAGAGCCAGGCGCAGCAAGCGGGACAGCGGCACATCATCAGACGCGGCATCCGCAAACGGCATGAAACGCGTTCCGGCTTTCTGCCAGAGCGCGATCATCTTCCGGTTTGCGGCATTCAGCATCATGACCGGATCACCTCCATTGCCTGGGAGGTGTAAAACCCGACGGAGATCCTGTGCGTGCGTCCGCTCTGCCAACCGCTCATATGCGGTTGCTGGACGAGCTGCTGCACAAGACGCTCCGGATTGGCCGGGTAGATTGCAGGAGCCCGGTCCGCACGGGGAAACGCCTTGCCGATCATCAGCATTGCCCGCAAGAGATGAGAGCTCGGAGCCAGCGTGAACAGCAACGCCCTGCTTGTCCGACTGGCCATTTGCTCCAGAACCTTCTTGGCATCTTCCGGCGCATAGTGGATCAATACATCCATCGCCAGAACCGCATCGAAACGCCCAAGATGGGGATCCAGCATATCGCCGCTTCTGAAGTCCACGGACCCTTCCCCGCCCCCGCCGGTTTGAATGATATGCTCCGTCGCCCGCTGCCGGGCGAAGGAAATCATCTGGGCGGAAAGATCAATACCGACGACTTCGGCACCGCGGGCCATCAGCTCAAGCGACAAGACACCTGACCCGCAGCCTGCGTCCAGGATGCGCCAGCCGCGAAGATCTAGCGGCAGCCAGCCGGCGAGCGTGTTACGCATGTCTTCGCGGCCCTGCCGGACAGTCGCCCGAATGCCGCTGACCGGCTGGTCACCCGTCAGTTTTTTCCAGGCGTCAAGCGCCGTGCGATCGAAATAGTGTTCGATCTCACCAATCCGCTGCAGGTAGCTGGCGCGTGTCATGGTCGTGTCGGCCCTCTCATTCGAAGCCGAGAAATTCAAAGATTTCCCGGTCCTTCATGGGTTCCGCGTTCAAGGCATCGGTCCCCGCCCAAAGCTGTTCGGCGAGCTGGAGATATTCGTTCTGGATGGCGGCGATTTCCGGCGTGTCGCCCATTTCGAAAAGCGTGCTTTTCTTTAAGCGGCTCAGCCGGACGTGATCGGAATCGGGCACATGCGCCAGGCGCTTGAGGCCCACGGAATCGTTGTAGCGGTCGATCTGGTCGGTTTCGCGCGAGCGATTGGCGATGACGCCGCCGAGCCGAACTTCGTAGTTCTTGGCCTTCGCCTTGATCGCCGCGACGATCCGGTTCATGGCGAAGATGGAGTCAAAATCATTGGCCGCGACGACAACCGCACGCTCCGCATGCTGCAGCGGCGAGGCAAAGCCGCCGCAGACAACGTCACCGAGCACGTCGAAGATCACCACGTCGGTATCGTCCAGAAGATGGTGTTCCTTCAGGAGCTTGACGGTTTGCCCGACGACGTAACCACCGCAGCCTGTGCCGGCTGGCGGACCACCCGCCTCAATGCACTGCACGCCGTTAAAGCCTTCCACCATGTAGTCCTCGGGGCGCAGCTCCTCGGTGTGAAAGTCGACCTGCTCGAGGATATCGATCACGGTCGGGATCAGGCTTTTCGTCAACGTGAAGGTGCTGTCGTGTTTCGGATCGCATCCGATTTGGAGCACCCGCTTGCCGATCTTGGAAAAGGCGACGGACAAATTGGAGGACGTCGTCGATTTGCCGATCCCGCCCTTGCCGTAAATCGCAAAGACCTTCGCGCCATCGATTTCCATCGTCGGATCGAGATGCACCTGGACGCTGCCCTCGCCATCCGCGCGTTCGCGCAGTTTTGCAGCCTGGCGCGCCTCGATCTCGGCCGTCTTCGGATGGGTGTAGATATTCATTCGGCAGCCTCCGTCACCAGGCCTTCCAGCCGGTCTTCCAGTTCCTCACCGGCCCGTTGCAGGGCCTCAAGCGTTTCGGCATCCGGTTGCCAGTAGTTGCGCTCATGCGCTTCCATCAGCCGGGAGGCGACACGTGCCGCCGAAGCCGGGTTGAGGTCCGCCAGGCGGCGGCGCATGTCTTCATCCAGAACGTAGGTCTCGGTGATCTTCTGATAGATCCAGGGGTCGACGCCGCCGGTCGTCGCCGACCAGCCGAGCGTGTTGGTCACATTTGCCTCGATATGCCGCACGCCCTCATAGCCATGCTGCAACATGCCCTCGAACCATTTCGGATTGAGCGTGCGGGTCCGCGTTTCCAGTGCCACCTGCTCGCCCAGCGTCCTGACCTTGGCATCGCCTTGCGTCTGGTCCGAGATATAAACCGGCAGGGTTCCGCCACCCTTCGCCTTGGAAACGGCCTTGGAAAGACCGCCCAGCGTATCGAAATACTGCTCGATCGTGGTGACCCCGATTTCGACAGACTCCAGGTTCTGATACGCCATATCGACATCGCCGAGGATGGCGTCGAGCAGTTCTGCCTGCCGGCTGGTCTTGCCCTTGCGGTTGATCGCAAAGCTCTTCCGGCTGGTGTAGGTCTCTGCGATCTCTTCGTCGTCGGTCCAGGCGGACGAGCCGATCAGCATGTTGACATTCGACCCGTAGGCGCCGTCCGCATTGGAAAAGACACGGTACGCTGCCGCTTCCAGATCGCAGCCGTTGGCCTCGCAATAGGCCAGCGCATGCTTTCGGATGAAATTCTGGTCTGAAGGCTCGTCTGCGATCGCCGCCAGATAGCTGGCCTCGGCCAGCATACTCGCCTGGATTGGAAGCAGATCGCGAAAAATACCCGAAAGCGTCATCACCGCATCGATGCGCGGGCGATTGAGCTCTTCGAGCGGGATCAGCTCCGCACCGCAAACCCTGTTGTAGGTATCCAGTCTCGGCCGCGCGCCCATCAGCGCCATTGCCTGGGCCAGCGGAGCGCCTCCGGTCTTCAGGTTGTCAGTTCCCCACAGAACTATAGCAACAGTTTCAGGTAGTTTGCCGTCATTCTTAAAGTGTCGCTCCAAGACACGAGCAGCCTGTCTGGCGCCACCTTCCAGTGCAAACTTGCTTGGAATACCAAAGGGATCGAACCCGTGCAGGTTCCGCCCGGTCGGCAGCAGATCTGGTGTTCTTAACAGGTCTCCGGACGGTGCCGGCGGCACAAAGCTGGCGTCAAGCGCGCGCACCAGACCGTCGAGCTCCTCATTGGACTTGAGGTTGTCGTTGATGGCCTTGAGATGGCGGACTGTCTCTTGCGCAGTATCCCCCAGCCCGGAAACCGTTTCTTGCAATGCTCCGTCGTCATCGGCAACGATCAACCGGCAGATCTCGGACGCATCTCCGATGCGCTCGTTCTCGGGCATGGCCGCGGCGATATGCGTCAAGGTTTCCGCGCGTTCGCTTTGTTCCATGCCACGGCCGGCCACATGCAGCCCATGCGGGATGAGCGCATATTCCGTTTCCGTGATTGCATTCACCAGGTGCTGAACGAAGTCCTCGGTGGAGAGCCCATCAGCATCGCCGCCAAGATCCAGTTCCTCCGCCTGGATCCGGATCACGTCGAGCAGCCGTTCACGCTCGGCCTGGGCTTCCGGCGCCGCCGTGCGGTACTGATCCAGGCTCGCCTTGAGGCTGTGCAGGCCCTTGTAAAGACCGGCCTCTGTGATCGACGGCGTTAGGTAGGAAATCAAAGTCGCTGCCGAACGGCGCTTGGCAATCGAGCCTTCAGAAGGATTGTTCGATGCGTAGAAATAAAAGTTCGGCAGGCTTCCCAGCAGGCGGTCAGGCCAGCAGCTACCGGACAGGCCCGTGTGTTTTCCGGGCATGAATTCCAGCGCGCCGTGTGTCCCGAAATGAAGAACCGCGTCTGCGCCGAACGTTTCCCGCAGATAGGTGTAATAGGCGGCAAAGGCATGGTTTGGTGCAAATCCGCCTTCAAACAGCAGGCGCATCGGGTCGCCTTCATAGCCGAAGGGTGGCTGCAGGGCGATGAGCAGATTACCGAACTGGCGGCCAAGAATATGTATGCCCCGGCCGTTGCTCAGAATGCGGCCTGGCGCCGGTCCCCACTGGGCTTCGATTTCTGAAAGGAATGTCTCCTGACGGACGTGATCGTCTGCGCTAACCGTGTCATGCACATTTGCCTCTGTTCCGAAGCGATCCGCATTGCCGGACAACAGCAGGTCCTTGAGCGTTTCGGCGTCTGCCGGTACCTCGACATCATAGCCTTCAGCCTTGAGCCGCTTCATGGTCTCAAGAAGGCTTTCGAACACTGCAAGGAACGCCGCCGTTCCGATGTTTCCGCCATTCGGCGGATAGTTGAACAGAGTCGCGGCAATCTTGCGCTCGGCGCGTGGGGTCTGGCGCAAGCGGGCCATTGCAAAGAGCCGGTCTGCAAGAAGACCGACCCGCTCCTCGTCCGGGCGCATGCAAGCACGTCCTGAAGGACAATCGCCCAACTGACGCGCGCAAATGCAGCTCTGCGTGCTTTTGGCTGAGGCGCTGCGTCCGCCGATGACCATGGACCCGACAGCGCCGTCAAGCTCGGGAATAGCGACCATCAGCGTGGTTTCGATCGGCGTCAGGCCCTGCGTCGAGGCCTGCCAGCCGTCCCGCGTCTGGAATTCAGTGACACAGGCGGAAAGGTAGGGAACATTCAGCTTCTGAAGTGTCTCCGCCGCTGCGGCCGCATCGCTATAGGCCGGCCCGCCAACAAGCGAGAAGCCGGTCAGCGAACAGAGCACGTCGACGGTCGAATTCCCATTGCCGTCGGTCATGTATTGCTCGATCGCGGCGCGCATATCGAGACCTGAGCAGAACACCGGAACGACGTTGAAGCCACGGGCCTCCAGCGCGGCAATCACACCGTCATAGTGGCCGGTGTCGCCGGAGAGGATATACGTGCGCAGCAACAATAGGCCGATCGTGCCGTTGGCTTTCCCGACCTTCGCCAGATCCTTCGGCTGCGTGATCACCCTCGGTGCCGACCTTGGGTGATAAAGGCCCATGTCCGGATATTCTTCGGGCGGCTTTGCCGAAACGGCCGAACGCAACGCTTTACGTTCACCCGAAGCGTATTTGCTGACGAGCAGCCGAACCATGTTCGCGATGTTTTCGTCCGACGCCGCAATCCGGTATTGCAACGTCAGGAAATAGTTGCGGACATCCTGCGCGGTTCCCGGCACATATTTCAAAAGCTTCGGCAAGCGCCGCAGCATGGCGAGCTGGCGCTCTCCAGCCGTTCGTCCGCTTTCCTTGCCGCCGCGGGAACTGCTGCCGCGCAATTTTTTCAAAAGCGCAAGCGGGCCTTTTTGTTCACCGCTCATGCGGAACCGGCCCATGGCCGTATATTTCATGATCGTGCCCGCCGACATGCAGCAAACCATGGCGTCGCAGGAAAGGTGGCGCTCTTCAAGCACGTCAGCAATTGCCTTGACGTGCTCCTCTACGAAAATCATCGAGACAATGATGATATCGCCCGTCCGAATGGCCTCGCGGCAGGTTGCCAGGCTGTCAGGATCGTCTGCCCAGTCGGTCGCAGCGTGGACCGTGAACGACAGACCCGGAATGTCTTTCTTCAAACGTGTACGCGCATCATCGACGGCTGCTGCGACGTGATTGTCCAGCGTGACGAAGGCCACCCGAATGGAGCGGCCGCTATCGGGCGAAATGGGCTTTCGCATCGTACAACGTCTCCACGGTGATCGGGTGAATGCCGTTATCTGCGGCAAATGTTTCGGTATTGCGCCGTGCCTTTCCGCGCACGAAGAACGGCACTTTCTTCAATTCGCGCTCAGCCTCGTCTGTCCAGAGCGAGGGCGCTTCGGACAGGCTGATGGCCGTATCCTGAGCGGTGCTCGCATCAGGAACCAACGCTTTGACCGGAGTGTCGGCCTGCGCCGGACTGTGTGCATGCAGGTGCGATGCGGCAGCGTCGTCGTTGAACTCAAAATCGTCGCGGAACATCGACAGGAGATGTTCTTCAAGACCCATCATCAGCGGGTGGACCCAGCTGTCGAAAATGACGTTCGCGCCTTCAAAGCCCATTTGCGGCGAGTACCGGGCCGGGAAGTCCTGAACATGCACCGGGGCGGAAATCACGGCGCAAGGAACACGCAGTCGTTTCGCGATATGCCGTTCCATCTGGGTGCCGAGAACAAGCTCGGGACGAGCCTCGAGGATCGCCTCTTCTACCTGAAGATGATCGTCCGTGATCAGAGGCTCGACGTTATACTCCCGGGCGGCAGCCCTGACGTCACGGGCGAATTCCCGCATATAGGTGCCAAGTCCGCAGACCTTGAAGCCAAGCTCGCGACTGGCGATCCGTGCAGCTGCAATGGCGTGGGTGGCATCGCCGAAGATGAAAACGCGCTTTCCGGTCAGGTAATTGCTGTCGATCGACTTCGAGTACCAGCTCAAACGATCTGTCTCGACCCCTGTGAGAGGCGTCTCCTCAAGACCCGCAAGCGCACGCGCTTCGCCAATGAAACGCTGTGTTGCCTCCACTCCGATCGGGACAGTCGAGACGAACGGCATATTGTGCGCCTTTTGGAGCCAACGCGCTGCCGTCTCTGCGATTTCCGGATAAAGAACGATGTTGAAGGCCGCTTCCGGCAAGCGGGCGAGATCCGCGGGCCGGGCTCCAAGCGGAGCAACGATCCGCACATCGAGACCGTTTTCGCGCAGCAAACCAGAAATCTCGCGAATATCATCCCTGTTCCGGAAGCCCAGCGACGTTGGACCCAGGATATTGCAGCTGTTGGGCTGGATGGTTTCAGGCCGTTGCCGGTTGCCGGCAAAAGCACGCACCAGACGATAGAAGGTCTCGGACGCGCCCCAGTTTTCTTTCTTCTGGTATGAGGGCAGTTCAAGCGGCACGACCGGAATATCAAGCTCAAGCGTTTTGGCGAGCCCGCCAGGATCGTCCTGCAGCAATTCAGCTGTACAGGAGGCTCCAACCAACAGGGCCTCGGGCTGGAAACGCTCCACGGCATCGTGACAGGCCGACTTGAAGATATCCGCCGTCGAAGCGCCGAGGTCGCGCGCCTGGAACGTTGTGTAGGTCACCGGAGGCCGGGAGGGCCGCCGCTCGATCATCGTGAAGAGAAGATCGGCATAGGTGTCGCCCTGGGGCGCATGCAGGACGTAATGCAGCCCCTCCATGGAGGCTGCAATGCGCATCGCACCGACATGCGGCGGGCCTTCATAGGTCCACATGCTCAGCTGCACGACGCGCCCTCCTCTGTCGCGGGTTTGCCGCTCAGGGCGTTCCTGCGCACCAGGGGACGCGCAAAAAGTTCGGCCAGATCGCCGGCCTGCTCATATCCCTGGATCGGCGTGAAGGCGAACTCGATCGACCACTTTGTCAGCCGGCCCTCCGCCTCGAACGGGTTTGCGAGTCCCATGCCGCAGACGATCAGGTCCGGGTCCGCCGCGCGGCAACGGTCTATTTGACGATCGACGTCCTGCCCTTCCGACAACGCAACGCCGGGCGGCAGCAGAGCAAGTTCTCCAGCGACGTGTTCGCGATGCAGGTAAGGACTGCCGACTTCGACAATCTGCGCACCGATTTCGCGGGCAAGGAAGCGGGCGAGAGACGGTTCCAACTGGCTGTCGGGAAACAGAAAAACCCGCTTTCCGCTAAGAAGGTGCCGGTAATGGGACAAGGCTGCCCATGCGCGCTTGCGGGCCGGTGCAGTCACGGTTTCAAAGCGCTCCTCGGAAACCTCGAACGCATCGGCGATTGCCTTCAGCCACGCCGTTGTTCCCTCTTCTCCGAGCGGAAAAATTGCATTGATTCTGGACGCTCCACGCGACTCCAACGCCTGAGCTGCTGCACCAAGATAGGGTTGGGCCAGCACAAACCGTGTCGAGCGGTCAATCTTTGGCATTGCCGCGCTGGTTCGACCCGGCAGAAAGTGAACCCCATCAATGCCGAGATCTTTGAACAGGCGCTGGAACTGGTCTTCAACGACGTCAGGCAGACACCCGGCAACGACGAGCTTTGCGCTGTCCTGGCTTTTCCCGGCATCCGGTTCATCACGAACCAGGGCAGCTAGAAAATTGTCTTCACCCTGCGTGAATGTGGTCTCGATTCCGCTTCCGGAATAGCAGATCACCCGGTGTTTCGGTGCATAGTTACGATTGAGGCGTTCTGCAGCTTTGCCAAGGTCGAACTTGATCACTTCCGACGGACAGGACCCGACCAGGACAAGCATCTTGATGTCGGGCCGGCGTGCCAACAGTTTCTCGACAACGCCGTCAAGCTCGTCATGCATATCGGCCATACCGGCCAGATCCCGTTCTTCCATGATTGCGGTGGCAAAGCGCGGTTCAGAAAAGATCATGACGCCGGCAGCCGATTGCATCAGGTGGGCGCAAGTTCTGGATCCGACAATCAGGAAGAACGCATCCTGCACCTTGCGATGCAGCCAGATGATTGAGGTCAGGCCACAAAAAACTTCGTGCTGCCCGCGCTCGCGGATCGTTGCACTCCGTTCACATCCGGGCCGGAAAGGCTGGTTCATTGGACCGACCCCACGACTTGAAGACGTCCTGTTGCCGAGGCGTTTTCACTCACACTTGCGTTTTCGCGGCACGTTTGGTCCAACCTGGCCAGTCGCAACTTCCACACAAACTGGCCAGCATTGACGACGTAGGTCGCATAGGCGGCGAGCGCGAGCCACATCAACGCTGTCGGGGCCAGGCTGTTGGTGAAGAGGGCTACCAGATAGGCGCTGTGCAGCGCGAGCACGAGGATGGAAAACACATCTTCCCAGAAGAAAGGACGCGCGAACAGATAGCAGCCGAAGACATGCTTTTCCCAGATCGAGCCGGTTATCATGATCGCATAAAGCGTCAGCGTTTTGAGAACGACCGAGACTTCTGCGGGAACCTGCGCATTGCCCGTGGTCAGGAAATACAGGATCAAACCGAGACTGATCAGGAAAACGAAAAACTGGATCGGGGCCAGAATGCCTTGCACCAGTGTCCAAACGCTCGCGTCACGCCGTTTCCGCTCCTGCTCGGTGTACAGCACGAATACCTTGGCCGTCTTCCCTGGTTCGCCTAACGACATTTGCTCCTCCCCCCGAACCCAGACATCAAGGTCCGGCAGATAAGGAAGCGTAACGCTTAGGGTGCAAAAGTGTCAACTAAACATGACGTATATTTTTATTTACACTCACTCATAACAGAGTCATGCTAGGAAGGCTCGCAGGTGCTGCAAGCGACAAGGATCGCACTCCGGCGCGTTCCCCAACCGAGATGGTCAGGGAGGCCTGAAGCAAAGTGAGGATGATCGGCACCATTGGTTCGGACCCCGAGGACAAGCGCGAACAGTCTAATACTGGCGCCAGCGACGAAGCTTTTGTCACGCGCGACATACAAGTGCTAAGACGAGACCGTTTGTATCGAAGTGAGAAAGATACGCTTCGTCACCTTATTGAAGGGCCAGTGGCGGCAATGACAGCTGAACAACTGTCCATCGATTTGGACACAGGTCTCGAAAACCATCCTCATTATGAGCCGGCGATCGCCGGACTTCACCGCCTTGTCGTGCAATCCGGCACCCGGCTCGATCAACTGCTTTCCTGTCTTGAAAACGCGTTGCCGGCGAATTCTCCCTCCCCGGTCAAAGTCCTTGTCGTGGAAGCTCTCGCACGCCGCCTTGGCCGGGAATGGTCCGAGGACACATCAAGTTTCATCGATGTCACCATCGCATCCGCCAGACTTCAGGACCTTGCGCAAGCGCTCTCTATCGAAGCCGCTGACCGCAGCAGTATTTATCCTGGCCCGTTCGCGGCAATCTTGCTGCCGAAAGACGAGCAGCACAGCCTGATGGCCTACTTAACCGGAGCTTTCTTTCAAGAGTTCGGATGGCAGCACCAGGTTCTTTCGCATGACCAGGCAACACGGTCTGAGTTTACAGACATCGTCAGCAGAGCCGACGCTGTCTGCATAGGCTGGAGCAACATGCGCCTCAGACCGGAAGTCGGGCAATTGATTGACGACATAAGGTTGAGCTCGACAGGACCTACTCAACCCTTGATAGCAGGTGGCATCGCCGCGCTGGACTCTATTGATTACCTTGTGGAAATGGGGATTGACTGCGTTTGCGATACTGCGTATTCAGCAGTTAAAATTGCTGACAATTTCAACAATTTGGAAAAAATGAATTTTGGCACGCCTCCGGTTCGCAGCGGACAGAACGAAAAAACAAAGAGGATTGATCGGCGAATCCGATGACCGCACGCGCCCCTAACAGCGGACAGCAAGGTATTGAGGTCGCGGGTGAATTGCAGAAAACACTCGAGGCCGAAGGGCTGGTTTCGCTGATTGGGCTCGGAACCGATATTGTTTTCCTTGTCGACAAGAACGGGAAAATCACCCACTCACATTACGAAAATCCCGATTTCGACGCCTACGGCCTTGATGGTTTTGTCGGCAAGGCGCTCCGGGATTGCGTCACGATCGAGTCTGTTTCCAAGATCGACGCGATGCTAAAGCCAAAACAGAAGCGGCCCGCTCGCGGCTACCAGGTCAACCACAGCGCGTCCGGAAAACAGGATCTGCCGGTTGCCTATTCGGCCTTTTCAAAGAAGGGACTGCCATTCACCATCGTTGTCGGCCGCGAGATGCAGCAGCAGATGCAGGATCAGCAGCGGCTGGTCGAAGCGCAGATCGCGATGGAGGCCGATTACCGTGATTTACGTCAGGCCGAAGCAAGGTACAGGACTGCCTTCAAGCTCGCGGAAACCGCCGATATCATGCTTGACGGCGAAAAGAGAACCGTCCTTGAGGCCAATTCTGCCGCTGTCGCACTTTTGGCCGGCAGCTCCGGCAACCTGATCAACAAACCGGTCCGCGACCTGTTCAACAAGAAGGACCGTGACCGGCTTGGCGATGCCATCGGCGAGGCAAGACACAGCGGCGAGCCTGTCCTTATTGAGGCGCTGAAAAGCGCAAAAGGGTCGACACTCCAGGCAAAGCTGCGCGCCTACCGGGAAAATGGTGCGGCCAACCTCATATTGACGCTCTGGTCCGAGGATTACTCGGATTCGCCGGAGCGCAGTGCTGGAGAGAGCACGCCGGGGACGCCCGCGATCAATCTCGATGCGCTCCCTGAAGCGGCAATTCAGACCGATAGCGACGGCAACTTGATCTCCGCCAACGCTCTCTTTCTCGATCTCGTCCAGGCGCCGACGCTCAACCAGGTTCTGGGCAGGAACGCCAGCAATTGGATCGGCAAATCGGCTGTAGATCTGAATGTGCTCTATGCCCGCACCAGCGACGAACGCACCGTGCGCGGATATTCCTCCGTCCTGAACGACAATATTGGCGGCGTGCAACCGATCACCGTTTCGGCGCACTTCGATCCGAAGTCAGATGCCATTCAGCTCATCATCGTCCCTCAAGAGGCGAAGCCTGAGCGTGTCGGTCTGCGTGCACCCGCAACCCAGGAGCAGGCGGAAGGCTTTGCAAGCCTCGTTGGAAAAGTCCCGCTCAAAGAGTTGATCAGGGAATCCTTGGACGTCGTGGAGAAAATCTGCATCGAAGCGGCTCTCGACCAGACCAACAACAACAGGGCCAGCGCGGCAGAAATGCTAGGGCTCTCCCGGCAGAGCCTTTATATCAAGCTTCGCAGGCACGGCCTCGAAAACTACCGCCCTGGCTCATGAGCGCCTCAAGGCGCTGCCTCTCCTGACATTGTAAAGACACGATGACACAGAGTGAATAGTCATGACCGAAAGTGTCAATTTTAATTGACACTTTCGGGTGTCAGGCATAGCATCTTTGCCATGGAATTGATCCGGCACAGACCGCAAGCCAGCTGGCCGTCACCCGGCGCTGTTGTTGCCCTGCTCAAGCCTATTACTTGGTTTCCACCAATGTGGGCCTATGCCTGCGGTGCGATTTCCGCCGGCGAAGGCTTTGGCAGCCGCTGGGTTTTCGTGCTGTGTGGCGTTGTCCTCGCCGGTCCGCTCCTTTGCGGCACAAGCCAGGCCGTCAATGACTGGTTCGACCGCCATGTCGATGCCATCAATGAACCGGACCGCGTCATTCCCTCAGGCCGCATGCCCGGCCAGTGGGGACTTTATGTTGCTCTGATCATGTCCGTCTTGTCGATGATCGTGGCCGCAATGCTCGGCTCCCTCATATTCGTGGCGGCTTTGGTCGGACTGTGCTTTGCCTGGGGCTACAGCGCACCGCCGCTGCGCTTTAAACAAAACGGCTGGGTCGGAAACGGCGTCGTCGGCTTCAGCTACGAGACCTTGCCCTGGCTGACAGCGGCAACCGTCATGACCAGCGTTTCGCCGAACACCTCGATCTGGATCGTGGCCCTGCTCTACGGCATTGGCGCCCACGGCATCCTGACACTGAACGATTTCAAGGCGATCACGGGTGACAGGGAAATGGGCATCAACACCCTGCCCGTCCTCCACGGTGCCCGGCCGGCTGCGGCGATCGCCTGTGTCATCATGGCCGCAGCGCAGGCCGGTGTCTGCGCCCTGCTGATCTATCTCGACCTTCCGCTCTTCGCGCTTGCGATTGGCGTACTGCTGGCATTGCAGATCGGTTGCATGATCCGCTTCGTGCGGGATCCAGTCAGGTTCGCGGTCTGGTACTCGGCGATCGGGGTCGGCCTCTACGTTACCGGCATGATGATTGCCGCTTTTGGACTGCGGACGCTTTCGCAACCCGCTCTTTCAACGATGTGAGGGAGACTTCCCATGTTTCGCCTGGGCGCTGACCGTGAAGAGCTCAAACAGAGCGTCAAGGGCCTAAGCTGGCTTGCGATTGTTCGGCTTGGACTGGTCCAGGCATCGCTTGGCTCAATTGTCGTGTTGACGAATTCGACGCTCAACCGGGTCATGGTCGTCGAGTTGAGCCTTGCGGCAATCATACCCGGGCTGTTGGTCGGCATTCACTATGCGGTCCAGCTCTCTCGCCCGGTATGGGGCCACCGCTCGGATGTCGGGCGCTCAAGAACGACGTGGATCCTGGGTGGATTGGCCCTCCTGGCCGTCAGCGGGACGGCGGCTGCCGGAACGACATTCCTGTTTGAAGCAAGTTTCACAGTTGGACTCCTGGCAGCAATTGTTGCCTACACCCTGATTGGCATCGGCATCGGGGCAAGCGGCACCTGTCTTCTCGCCCTGATGGCGGCTAAAACCGCGCCAGAGCGCCGCGCATCGGCAGCTACGATCACATGGATGCTGATGATTGCCGGGATCGTGGTGACCTCCATCGTCACCGGCATCAATCTGGATCCCTATACCCACGAGCGCCTTGTCGCCGTCACAGCGATCACGGGATTGGCGGTCCTGTGCCTTTCTGCACTCGCTGTTGCCGGAATAGAGAAACAGCCGACGATTGTCGGCGAACAGGACCGGAAACCGGCGGGCAGTTTTCGGGAAAGCATCAGGGAAGTCTGGAACGACCCCGAGGCGCGATTGCTCACGCTTTTCATCTTCATGTCCATGCTGGCCTATTCGACCCAGGATCTCGTTCTTGAGCCTTATGCGGGCCTCTTGTTCGGCATGACGCCGGGCGAAACCACGCGACTGTCAGGGACCCAGCATGGTGGCGTCTTTCTCGGCATGGCGGTCGTCGGCATAGCGGGCGGGCTGTTTTCGAAAAGAAAGCCTGGCCTCATCAAGTTCTTCATCGTTTCCGGGTGCCTCGGCTCGGCACTTGCGCTCGCCTTCCTGTCGATCTCAGCCTCCTTTGCACCGGCCTGGCCGCTGGTCGCAAACATTTTCGCGCTCGGTTTCATGAACGGCGCCTTTGCGGTTGCAGCCGTGGGAACAATGATGGTTCTGGCAGGGGCAGGCAAATCAACCAACGAGGGTGTACGCATGGGCGTCTGGGGTGCGGCGCAGGCGGTTTCGTTCGGCTTGGGCGGCGTCGCCGGGACTGTTGTTCTGACACTCGGCCGCTGGTCCACGGGCGACGACGGAACCGCATTCACCCTGGTGTTCGCGCTGGAAGCGGTTCTGTTTTTGATGTCGGCGCTGATCGCCCTTCGCATCGGCATTCAATCGGCGCCCCGTCCCGAATACAGGGCCGAAACCGCACCGTCGGCAGTCCCTGCTGAATAGACCGGAACCCCTTTTGACCTGAACCAGAACAACGAGGTCAGTCATGGATACCACATTTGATGTTGCTGTCATCGGCGGCGGACCAAGCGGCGCAATCGCAGCGGAATCGCTGGCCAAGTTCGGCCATTCCGTATTGCTCGTGGATCCGGACAACCGGATCAAACCCTGTGGGGGAGCAATTCCCTCGCGGGCGCTCAAGGATTTTTCCATTTCCGAGGACATGCTCGTTTCAAAGGCGAACGCGGCCCGCGTCATTGCGCCATCCGGCAAGGCAGTGGAGATGCGGATTGGCGACATCGGCTTTGTCGGCATGGTGGACCGGGCCACTTTTGATCCTTACCTGCGCGCCCGCGCCGAAAAAGCCGGCGCCACAAGGCTGACAGGCAAGCTGAGCCACATGGAGGAAACCGAAGACGGCGTCCTTCTGCTCTCTTTCGAACCCACCGGCAAAGAAGACGACCGCAAAACGGTCACCCGGTCGGCGCGGCTCGTGATTGGAGCAGACGGTGCAAACTCTGCCGTACGCCGGTTCATGTTCCCCAAAAGCAAGAAACCGCCCTATGTTTTTGCCTATCACGAGATTATCGAAAGCCCGAAAGACGCCACCTCCGGCGGTTTCCGTGCGGACCGGTGCGATGTCGTTTACGACGGCCGGATATCCCCCGACTTTTACGGCTGGGTATTCCCGCATGGTGAGCAGACGTCGGTCGGGTGCGGGTCAGCCGTGAAAGGCCATAATCTCCGTTCCGCAACTGCGGAGCTTCGCAAGGCGTCTTTACTGGAAGGGCAGCCAATCATTCGCCGGGAAGGTGCACCGCTGCCGCTGAAACCCATGCGGCGGTGGGACAACGGCAAGAATGTCCTGTTGGTTGGTGACGCTGCCGGAACGGTAGCGCCCTCTTCCGGCGAAGGGATCTACTACGCGATGTTGTGCGGGCAGCTGAGCGCAGAAGCCGTTGAATCGTGTCTTGCCACCGGCAAGGCTTCGGAGCTCAGGCAGGCCCGCCGGCGCTTCATGAAAGACCACGGCCGGATTTTTCTCATTCTCGGCATCATGCAAAGCGTCTGGTATCGAAGCGATCGCTTCCGCGAGCGCTTCGTTACCATGTGTGCGGATCCTGACGTTCAGCGTCTGACCTGGGAATCCTACCTGAACAAGAAGCTTGTCCGGCGTGATCCGCTCGCCCACATTCGGGTCTTTTTCAAAGACCTCGGCCAGTTGCTTCGAATTCCGGCGGGTCAGAAATGAACATCGTTTCCGCTTGGCTCGAAACAGGCTGGTTGGCCTTCGCCGCGCTCGTGTTCCTGTGGGTCGAAACTTTGGTTCTGAGCTTCCTGTCAAGCAATCGGATGGCTCGTTTCAAGGCTCTTGCCGGCGGCGCGTTTGCCGGAAGTTTCCTGATGGCAGCACTCGGATTTGCGCTCCGCGGCGAAGCGTTCGGCTGGATCGTCCTCTTTCTGACTTTGTCGCTAGTGGCGCACCTGTTCGATGTCGCCGGGCGTTTGAAGGATCATTCGGCAGCGTTGAGCCGCAAGACCGAAAGATTAAGCAGCCCTGCCGTGGTGACCCAGAGGAGATAGGGGACAAAGAGGAGAGACGCGAGCGCTGAAACGGGCCAGGCAGCCACGATGAAACCCAAAATCGCGAGCCAAAGCAGACCCAACTCGAACAACGCCAGATCCATGCGTTTCAACCCGAAAAACAACCAGGACCAGCAACCGTTCAAGATCAGCTGCGCGACCCAGAGCATCATGGCAAACGACCAGCCGGCCTTGGTCCAGATGTCCCACCCGGCATAGGCAATCATGACGTAAAGGATCGTCCAGACTGTCGGGAAAGCCCATTTCGGCGGCGTCCAGGAGGGTTTTTGCAAGGTGTCATACCAGGGACCTGGTTTGAACACCGCGCCACTCATCGCGGTCAGGAAGACTAGGAATGCAAATGTGATGGCGGCCATACCAGGTCCCTGTTCGTCAGCAAAACCACTCTCGCCTGAATATGTTGTTTTGTCGCTGCAGAACAACGTTCCGAGCGCAGGATTTCAAAATGCGGTGACCCGTCTCAACTGCGTGAGCCGACGCGACACGCCTGCTTCAAGAGAACTACGTTCACTCTACCTAAGCACACCTGCACAAGCTGCAAATTTCCACGCGGCCAGTTGGCATCTTTTTAGGCAGAAAGTGTAAAAAAAAGTTTACACTTTCGCCAAGTTCGTCAAGAATGAGAGACAGCTAATTGTCCCGCAGTTAAACCGAAACTGCTTCCTTCAGGGGCATGAATTCATGCCGGATCTGTGAGCGGCTCGGTGCCGACGGGACAGCATCGGGCGCGGGAGGAAACGATATGAGCTTCATATCCAGCAGAGTTGCGTCGACGCCACTTTTGGACCAGGTCCAGGACCCGCAACGCCTCAGACGCATGTCGACGGACGAACTGGCCGCGCTTGCAGACGAGCTCAGAACCGAGATCATTTCAGTCGTCTCCGAAACCGGTGGACATCTGGGTTCCAGCCTCGGTGTTGTCGAACTGACCGTTGCCATACACGCTGTCTTCAACACGCCGAAAGACACCTTGATCTGGGACGTGAGCCACCAGTGCTATCCGCACAAGGTTCTCACCGGCCGGCGTGACCGTATGCGCACGTTGCGCAAGAAAGACGGCCTCTCCGGTTTCACCAGGCGCAGCGAAAGTCCCTACGATCCGTTTGGCGCTGCGCATTCTTCTACGTCGGTTTCCGCCGGCCTTGGCTTTGCTGTCGCCCGCGATCTGACCGGTGGCACTGACGACGTGATCTGTGTCGTTGGAGATGGTGCCCTGACGGCCGGCATGGCCTATGAAGGGCTCAACAATGCCGGAGATCTCAACAGGCGGATGTTTGTCATCCTGAATGACAACAACATGTCGATTTCACCGCCGACCGGCGCCCTTTCGGGTCACCTCAACGACCTGGCCTCCCGGGGCGATGCGCTTTCCAAGGAACGCAGCCTTTTTGAACACATGGGTTTTGAATATCACGGCCCCGTCGACGGACATGACGTCAAGGCGCTGGTCTCCGTGCTGCGAAAACTCAAGAACGAAAGCACCGGGCCCATTCTGCTGCACACCGTCACACGCAAGGGGGCCGGCTACAGTTTCGCCGAAACCTCGCACGACAAATATCACGGCGTTTCCAGGTTCGATATTTCGTCTGGCAAACAGTCAAAGGCGAAAGCCAAGGCGCCGAGCTATACCAAGGTCTTTGCAAATGCTCTTGTTGCCGAGGCGAAAAAAGACGACAGGATCGTGGCGATTACGGCAGCGATGGCTGCCGGAACAGGTGTCGATGTCTTCGGCAAAGAATTTCCGGAACGTACCTTTGATGTCGGGATCGCCGAACAGCACGCCGTCACGTTTGCCGGTGGACTGGCAGCGAGCGGCATGCGGCCCTTCTGCGCAATCTATTCGACCTTCCTGCAACGGGGCTACGACCAAGTGGTCCACGACATCGCGCTTCAAAATCTTCCCGTCCGGTTCGCCATAGACCGGGCCGGTCTGGTCGGAGCCGACGGACCAACGCACGCTGGCGCATTCGACGTCGGGTATCTCGCAAACTTGCCGAATTTCACCGTCATGGCCGCGAGCGACGAGGTCGAGCTTACCCACATGGTGGCGACCGCAGCAAACCATGACGCAGGGCCGATCGCATTCCGGTACCCGCGCGGCGAAGGCACCGGACGCCCGCTTCCAGATGAAGCCGTGCCGCTACCAATAGGAAAAGGCAGGATTGTCGAAAGGGGACAAACCGCTGCCCTTCTGTCTTTCGGCGCGCGCCTCCCTGAGTGCATGGAGGCACGCGAACAGCTTGAAGCAGAAGGAGTTTCCGTAACGGTTGCGGATGCAAGATTTGCAAAACCGCTGGACCAGAGCCTGATCCTGGAGCTCTTTTCCAGCCACGAGCTTCTCGTCACGATCGAAGAAGGGGCAACAGGTGGCTTTGGAGCCCTGGTGCTGCATTTCCTGGCGGGCAAAGGCATTCTTGACGGGCGCTGCGACATCCGAACCATGACGCTGCCGGACAGTTTCATTTCACAGGCCGCACCGGCGGAGATGTACGAAGAAGCCGGACTGAATGCAGCCCAAATTACAGACACCGTACGCAACGCCTTGTTGCAAAAAACGAAAACTGCAACGCACCCTGCACAGGCGTGGCCAGGAAAGCAGGAGAACTACGTCCAGTTGACGCATCGCGCGGAGGACAGGTGAAAATCGGGGTTTAGTTATTCCAGTCAAGGACGCGCTCCGCGTTTTGAGGTGTCTCCCTGACGTAGTACGTTTGTACCAGTGGAGGAGCGCCTAGGCCGAGCTTTCGGGAGGGGGAATTGGCCTATAAAGAAAACAGCGAGGACTCGGCGAACAATAAAGATGTATCGCCATCGCCCGCTGACATTGGCCAGACGTTAAAGGCAGACGAAAAAGCCCAATTGAACTCTCAGGATCTGTCAGTCCTGGAGCACGCTATTCGTGAGCGCGTCTCCGGACTGGTCAATGACTTGCATCCTGATGTCAACGGCCAACCGTCATCTTTGCTTTCAGAAACGGATCTTGATTTCCGTCTCCATCCGGAGATGGACGAAAAGGCGCGTCAGCTTCCAGGCGCCGACAAGGCAATCGCCTTCCGCGAGAGGTTCTTGAAGTCTCTCATAGATCCGGACCCCAGACACCACCGGGAAATTATCGAGGAACTGCTGCAAGCCAACATCCCCATGCAGACGCTGGCAATCCACCTGTTCTGCCCGGTGGCAACACAGCTCGGCACCTACTGGTGCAACGACGAAACCGACTTCATGCAGGTCGCCGTCGCGTCGACACGATTGAACACGATCGTCAATCATGCGACCCACGCGGGAGCGCAGCTTGTCAACCCCCATCCCTCGGCGAAAAGAGTTCTGTTGGCCCGCTCGCATGGCACCAAACACACGCTCGGTGTCACGCTTGTCCGCATGTGTTTTCGTGACATGGGCTGGATCGTGGACGGCGGCGCCGATATGGAAATTGGGGACACTCTCTACATGCGACTTTCCTCGCGCCCCTACCACCTCCTCGGCCTCTCGATCGGTCAGATTGAGGAGACTGCCGATTGCAAGGACGCGATCGCGCGCTGCCGTGCGGACCCTGCCACACGCGACGTGAAAATTGCACTGGGTGGTGCAGCTGTCGTGACCCGGCCTGACGAATTTAAGAATACCGGTGCCGACGTCATCGCACGCTCGGCCTTGGAGGTCATGCACCTGGCGGAATACATTCCCCATTAACAGTCGCTGTGGTGGCACCGTTTGCCAAAAGGATGTCTCGCGCGTTCAGATCCAGTAGTGCATACCTGCATTAGCTGAAGACTCCCAACGAATTTTTGCCCCCATTTTTTGCAGTCGCAAAACTACCAGCGTGATCGCCATAGATTGATCCATATCAAACTCGGAACAGCCTCTTGGTGTAAACTAAAGTTGACACAAGGGAGGCAGCCATGCGCATCGTCTTGATCCACCCAAACTACCACTCCGGCGGGGCGGAAATTGCGGGGAATTGGCCGCCTGCCTGGGTTGCTTACCTTGCCGGCCATCTGCAAGAGGCCGGGTTTGATGACATCCATTTCATCGACGCGATGACAAACGACCTGCCCGACGACGCGCTCCGGCAAAAGCTGCGCGATCTCAAGCCGGACGTCGTCGGCAGCACAGCCATTACCCCGTCAATTTATGTGGCCGAGCAGGTGCTGAAGATCGCACAGGAAGAATGCCCGGACGCCGTGCGGGTGCTCGGCGGTATCCACGCGACTTTCATGTACAAGCAGGTTCTTTCTGAAGCGCCCTGGATTGATGTCATTGTGCGCGGCGAAGGCGAAGAAATCTTTCGGGACCTGATCACATGCATCGCTGAGGGACGCTGGCCGCAGGACCGGCGCAAGATCAGGGGTCTTGCCTTTGCTGAGGACGACAAATTCGTCGCAACCCAGGCCGCCCCGACCGTCAAGGATATCGACGCCATCAATCCGGACTGGTCGCTGCTGGAATGGTCCAAATACATTTACGTTCCGCTCGGCGTGCGTGTCGCCATTCCGAATATGGCCCGCGGTTGCCCCTTCACCTGTTCTTTCTGCAGCCAGTGGAAATTCTGGCGCGACTATCGCGTCCGGGACCCGAAAAAGGTGGTCGATGAAATCGAAACGCTGGTCGCGGAACACGATATCGGTTTCTTCATTCTCGCGGACGAGGAACCCACCATAAACCGGAAGAAGTTCATCGCCTTCTGTCAGGAGCTGATCGACCGCGGCCTGAACAAGAAGGTCAAGTGGGGCATCAACACGCGGGTGACTGATATTTACCGCGATCGTGAGCTTCTCTCGTTCTACCGGGAAGCCGGACTTGTTCATGTGTCTCTCGGCACGGAAGCTGCCGCGCAACTAAAGCTCGACCGTTTCAACAAGGAAACAAAGGTCGCCGAAAACAAGGAAGCCATCCGCCTGCTGCGCGAAGCGGACATTTTTGTCGAGGCGCAGTTCATCGTCGGCCTCGACAATGAAACGCCTGAAACCCTGGAAGAAACCTTCCAGATGGCCTGGGATTGGCAGCCCGACCTCGCCAACTGGGCCATGTACACCCCCTGGCCGTTCACGCCGCTGTTTGCAGAGATCAAGGACAAGGTCGAAATCTTCGATTTTTCGAAATACAATTTCGTAACGCCAATCATGGCGCCGGAGGCGATGGACCGGGCGACCCTGCTCGACCGGGTGATGCACAACTACCGCCGGTTCTATTCGCGAAAAGCGCTGTTCCATTACCCTTGGCGCGGCACAGGGTTCCGACGCCGCTATCTCCTCGGCTGTCTGAAAGCCTTCCTGAAGGCCGGGTTCCAGCGAAAGTTCTACGATCTGGGCAAGGCGAATTACTGGGGACCGCAATCCAAGAAGGGTGTCAATTTCAACTTTGACCGCAAACGCACCATCGCACCGGCGCAGATGGATGATTGGGAAGCTGCGGCAGACCGGGCTGCACGCGCCAGGGCGCGCCGTGAAGCCGAAGATGCGCTTGTTCCGGACAAGGTTCTTGCGTGCGGTGGAGGAACACAGCAGATGTCGCCGCAAATGTCTCAGGGCGCTGCCAGCATACCCGGAGAATAGGCCATGTCCGGCGCTGACGCAGCCTATAGTGCCGGCGTTGTGGGACCCAACGCGGTAATCCAGCTGAGCAACGCCCTCGATGACCTGTGTGGTCATCCCCTGGCGGAGGCAGTCTTTGCGCAAGGCGGGTACCCGGATCTGATCGACAATCCACCGGACAGCATGATCAGCGAGACCGTCGCGGCTGGCTTGATGGACGTCCTCTGGACCTCTCTTTCCCCCGCCGAGGCTGAGGCTGTTGCACGCGACGCAGGACGAAGAACAGCCGACTACGTGATCGCTAACCGAATACCGCACGCCGCGAAGTGGTTGCTTGCACGCGTCCCGCGGGCGATTGGCGCCCGCCTGCTCCTGAAAGCGGTACACCGCAACGCCTGGACCTTTTGCGGATCCGGTGTCTGCACCGTCAAGATGGTCCCTGCCCTCACCCTGACGCTGAAAAACAATCCGATCCGCACCCCCGGCTGCATCTGGCATGTCGCCGTTTTCGAACAGTTGTTTGGCCGATTGGTGTCTCCAGAAATCCAGGTGATCCATTCCGTTCACTCAACTGAAGGACAATCTGTCGACCGGTTTGAATTCAGGATTGGTTGTGCTCGATCTGAGACAGAGATGGCATGACGCCCCCTGAACAGGCGCTTCCTTCCATGGCATGGACACGTGCCTCGTAAAAGGGGCATGGGTCACCAAGTCAAGGATGATACCTCACGGCCTGACGTCAGGAACCGTCTGGGCGCTCCGGCCGTTCACACGAGACCACCATAAACACCGAACCCTTCGACCGAGTCGTTGCTTCCACTTGGCGTTTATTTCGCGACGCATTTGACCTTCATCCATCTATGATTGCAGAGATCCAAGCGGAAAAGAGTTTTAAAATGAATGCATTCAAAAAAATGAAACGTTTCATATTGACGTTTTTCAAAAGACGTGTTTTGCTTTTGAAGTCGCATCACCTCAGCAGCCAGAGGTTAAGCGCGTTACCTTTTTAGGGAGGAAAAT
>Ga0207422_1002002_pt1 | contig 31577 bp, 37 predicted proteins | sample MarCyaLeptolynsp_FD_187757 | JGI IMG/M metagenome (GOLD analysis project Ga0207422, IMG submission 187757) | Marine cyanobacterial communities from Panama - species 1 Leptolyngbya sp. (SPAdes) | ecosystem: Environmental > Aquatic > Marine > Unclassified | place: Panama: Panama City | collected... | reverse complement strand
CCGTGACCAACGAGACGGTCACCGCAGAAGAGCTTGGTGGAGCGTCAATTCACACAACAAAATCCTCGATCGCGGACGGTGCCTTCGACAATGATATCGAAGCCTTGCTGGAAATGCGCCGAATGATTGATTTTCTGCCGATGAACAACCAGGCAGACCTTCCCGAACTGACCAATCACGACGATCCAGACCGGATCGACATGAGCCTCGACACGCTGATCCCCGACAACCCCAACAAGCCCTACGACATGCGCGAGCTTGTGCTGAAGACCGTGGACGAGGCGGACTTCTTCGAGATACAGAAGAGCTTTGCAGGCAATATCATCACCGGTTTTGGACGCATTGAAGGCCGGACCGTCGGGATCGTTGCCAATCAACCGATGGTTCTTGCCGGTGTTCTGGATTCCGATGCCAGCCGCAAGGCTTCCAGGTTTGTCCGGTTCTGTGATTGCTTCGGTATTCCGATCCTCACTTTTGTGGATGTTCCAGGGTTCCTTCCCGGGACGTCGCAGGAATACGGCGGATTGATCAAACATGGCGCAAAGCTGCTGTTTGCGTTCACGGAAGCCACCGTCCCAAAGGTGACCGTGATCACCCGAAAGGCCTATGGCGGCGCCTATGACGTGATGAGTTCAAAGCATATCGGCGGCGACATCAATTATGCCTGGCCAAGTGCCGAAATCGCCGTGATGGGTGCCAAGGGAGCGGTTGAAATTCTCTATCGGTCCGAACTGGGCGATCCGGAGAAGATCGCGAAACGGACGAAAGACTATGAAGACCGGTTTGCGAATCCGTTTGTTGCTGCCGAACGCGGATACATCGATGATGTGATCCGGCCTCATTCAACGCGGCGGCGGGTTGCAAAGGCCCTGGAATTGCTGCGCACCAAAAAGGTCGAAACGCCTTGGAAGAAGCACGACAACATTCCGCTTTGAGACCCGCGGGTCGAAGCAGTTCGTCATCATGAAGACTTCGGGCCGGGTTTTCCGGCCCGTATTGCATCAGCGCCAGCGATTGAAGCCACGCGGAAACAGAGGCTCTTTGCACTGATAGGCAACCGGGCATTGGCGATTGTCGCGGGTCGGGCCGTACTGAATGAAAAGTTCCTGATTGTAATCGCAGTAACTCCGGTTCGAAACGAACATGGAATATGTGTACTGGCCGGTGGTGAACACGACTGCGCCGTGCTGCCTGACAAGGTTTTGTGCCTGATAGCAGGACATTTGGCGCAGATCCGGTCTGGCTTCAGCTGCGGTTGTCAGAAACAGGCTGCCGAGCACAAAGGCTGCGGTTGCAAATTGGCGGTTTTTCATCTTTGGCTCCATTGATGTCTGGGTTTTCCAAACAAGATCGGCCCAGCCCAGGGTAGGTACCCTGCTAATATTTAGGTGCACCTTCGGTAAGGCGCGTTACACATCCAAGTGTGCTGCAGGCATTGTGTAGGCGTTGTGATCGACACCACAGAAATGATCATTCACGGGAAAGGAAACCTGCGGCAGGTCGCGGGTCTGCCAACCTTTGATCACGCGCGATGGTATCACGACATGGAATGCGTGGGTGAAATGGCACTTCAGGAGCAGGTTTTACCGGTTCGATATTCGCTGGATTCCACGCATCAGCAAATCCAACTCTCGCCCTTTGGATAAGTTGCGCCGGTTTCACCCGCAGCCTACAAACAAACAAACGATCCAGCTGGGTGAAAATAAATGTTCTCGAAAATTCTTGTTGCCAACCGGGGTGAGATCGCATGCCGCGTCATGAAAACCGCGCGTCGCATGGGGATCAAGACTGTTGCCGTTTATTCGGATGCCGACAGGGACGCGCTTCATGTCGAAATGGCGGATGAAGCTGTACATATCGGCCCTGCTGCTGCGGCGGAGTCCTATCTGGTTGCGGACAAGATCATCGCTGCCTGCAAGGAGACCGGCGCAGAAGCGGTGCACCCGGGCTACGGCTTTTTGTCAGAGCGTTCAAGCTTTCCCGAAGCGCTGGCAAAGGAGGGGATCGTCTGGATCGGCCCCAATCCGCGCGCAATCGAAGCGATGGGTGACAAGATCGAATCCAAGAAATTCGCCAATGATGCGAAAGTCAGCACCGTTCCTGGATATCTGGGGGTTATCGAGTCGCCCGAACAAGCCGTCCAGATTGCGAAGGACATCGGTTACCCGGTCATGATCAAGGCGTCGGCCGGCGGTGGCGGCAAGGGCATGCGGATCGCCTGGAACGCTGACGAGGTCATGGACGGCTACGCCCGGTCGAAATCGGAAGCAGCGTCATCCTTCGGCGACGACCGGGTCTTTGTCGAAAAGTTCATTGAAAACCCGCGCCACATCGAAATCCAGGTGCTCGGCGACAAGCACGGCAACGCGATTTACCTTGGCGAGCGCGAGTGTTCCATTCAGCGCCGGAACCAGAAGGTCATCGAAGAAGCACCGTCGCCGCTTCTGGACGAAGAAACGCGCCGCAAGATGGGCGAACAGGCCGTCGCCCTTGCAAAGGCGGTCGACTATGACAGCGCCGGCACCGTCGAATTCGTTGCCGGACAAGACAAGAGTTTCTTCTTCCTGGAGATGAACACCCGCCTTCAGGTCGAACATCCGGTCACCGAATTGATCACGGGCGTCGATCTTGTCGAGCAGATGATCCGGGTTGCTGCGGGCGAAGAACTCACGATCTCTCAGGACGACGTCAAATTGAATGGCTGGTCGGTCGAAAGCCGGATCTACGCGGAAGATCCCTATCGCAATTTCCTTCCGTCAATTGGCCGCCTGGTGCGGTATCAGCCGCCGGAAGAAATCGACGCGGAAGAGCTGACGATCCGAAACGACACCGGTGTGGTCGAGGGATCGGAAATTTCAATGTTCTATGACCCGATGATTGCTAAGCTGATCACGCACGCTCCCACGCGCGAACAGGCAATTGACGGTATGAGCGCCGCGCTCGATGCGTTTTATGTCGACGGAATTCAGCACAATGTTCCGTTCCTGACGGCATTGATGAATCACCCTCGCTGGCGCTCGGGCGAACTTGCCACGAGTTTCATTGCTGATGAATATCCGGATGGGTTCTCGCCTGCTGTTCCGGACGAAGCGGCCTATTCGGTTCTCGCCGCCGTAGCGCTCTCCATGGGAGCGTTGGAACGCGAGCGCCTTGATCACCTGCCGGGACGCCTCAGGCCGCATTCCGGAGCGATCCGGGAGGACTGGGTGATAAAGCTCGACAAGGCATATGTGCCGATCCGCATCGCTGCCGGATATCCCGGCACGCCGGTGGAGCTTGATGTCGCAATCGGTGATGGACCAGTAGTAAATGTCGAATCGGAATGGAGCCCGGGCGATGTGCTCTGGTCCGGGAAGGTCGGCAACCAGGATGTGACGGTTCAGGTGCGTCCGATAACAGGCGGCTATCGCCTTGACTGGCAGGGCTATTCCGTCACTGCCAATGTTCTGACGCCGCGTGTCGCCGAACTTGATCAGCTCATGCCCGAAAAAGTGCCGCCCGACACCTCCAAGATGCTGCTGTGTCCGATGCCGGGGCTCGTTGTGTCGATTGCCGTCGAAGAAGGGCAAGAGGTCAAGGCCGGTGAGCAGCTCGCTGTGGTCGAGGCGATGAAGATGGAAAATGTCCTTAAGGCTGAACGGGATTGCGTCGTGTCAGCAATCAAGGCAGCGCCGGGAGACAGCCTTGCAGTGGACGCGGTCATTATGGAGTTTTCCTGATCCGGAGAATTGACGGGACTTCAGGTCCAAAGGTATTGAAGCGGCCCGTGACACGACGTCCCGGGCCGTTTTGTTTTTTCAGCCAAGGAAGCCTTCATGGCGTTTTCGACCGTTTTATTTGATCTTGACGGCACGCTGACCGACCCCTTTGACGGGATCACCAGATCGATCCAGTACGCTCTGGGAAAGATGGGGGCGGCGGTTCCGGAAGGTGAAGACCTTCGTTGGTGTATTGGTCCGCCGCTTTGGGACAGTTTCGAAACTCTGTTGAACACAGGCGAGCGCACAGAACTTGACAGGGCTGTGGCATTTTACAGAGAGCGTTACACGGTCACCGGCCTCTACGAAAACACGCTTATCGAGGGAATTCCACGCGTGCTGCAAACCTTGCGGAACGAGGACATGAACTTGCATGTGTGCACGTCCAAGCCCCACGCATATGCCGGCAAGATCGTCGATCATTTCGAGATGATGCCGCATTTCGGCAAGGTTTACGGATCCGAGCTCAGCGGGCATCGCTCCGCCAAGAGTGAACTGATTGCGCACATTCTCGAAGAAGAGGGATTGTCAGCGTCCGAGACCGTGATGATCGGAGATCGCAGCCACGACCTTGTCGGTGCCAATGCCAATGAAGTGGCCAGTATTGGTGTCCTTTGGGGCTATGGCAGCCGCAAGGAACTTGAAGCGGAGAGCCCAATCCTGATTGCTGCGAGGCCTGCGGAAATCGTCGAGTTTTTGTGCGCGGCAGCCTGAAGCAGTCTTGCAAAGGCGCTTTAAAGGGTCACTGTTTCCGTCACGCAGCCCAGTTGCTTTCAGGTCAAAAAAGCGGGGCTGCTTTGCGTGGCAGTCCAATTGCTGTATAACGCAGCGCATACTAACCCGAATGTTTTGAGCCAGAAAAATGTAACCCGCTCGATCACTTTGCTGAAAACGGGCTGATCCAATCAAACGGGATCGGTTCTTTGTGCAATTCAGGATTCCAGACGTTTCAGACAACAACAAGCTCAACGGACTCTAATGGTCCGCTGACGACGAGGTTGCTTTGGCCCGGATCCTGGAAACTTCGAGCGATATCATGGAATTATTGAAATATCCGCGCACGCGGCACCTGGAAGGGTCGCGGCTGCAGGAAGGTGATCTTGGGGACGACAAGCCGATTGCGGAATTGGCGGACCAGTTTCTTGTCATCGAGGAAAAGATAGATGGTGCCAATTGTGCCGTTTCGTTCGATCCGGAGGGGACGCTGAGGCTGCAAAGCCGCGGACATTTTCTGGTCGGCGGATACCGCGAAAGGCACTTCGATCTCCTGAAGACCTGGGCATCCGTTCACGCCAATGCGCTGAGCGAGGTGCTCGGTCGCCGCTACATCATGTTCGGCGAATGGCTCTATGCGAAGCACACCAGTTTCTATGACCGGCTGCCGCACTACTTTCTTGAATTTGATGTATTCGATCGGGAAACGGGCCGTTTCTTGAGCACTGCCGGTCGCAGACGCGTGCTTGGCGGGCTGCCGGTCATGCCTGTCCCGGTCCTTCACGAGGGAGCGGTGTCGTCGGTTGAAGACCTGCGCCGGCTCATAAAGCCTTCGCTGTACAAGTCCGCCGGCTGGCGAAACGAACTGGAACGAACGGCCGAGGCGTCGAAAAACCGACTCGACATGGTCGAGCGGCAGACGGAAGACACGGATCTTGCCGAAGGACTTTACGTAAAGTCTGAAGACGAAGACTACGTTCTGGATCGGTTCAAGTTCGTCAGAGCAGACTTCGTTCAGGCAATTACGGATTCTAATGGCCACTGGCAATCTCGACCCATACTGCCGAACCAACTGGCTGCGGACATCGACATCTTTGCTCCTGTTCTTGGCGTGAAAGGGGCTTACGATGAAATCTAGAAACTCCAACCAGGTTCCGTATCCCGATCTGTTGGACCTCGTACCTGCAGCACCTGACTGGCAGATCGACTGGGGACGCATCTGGGCGTTGTGGCCGCAGCTTGCCGCTTTGGACGTGTGCCCTCAGGATCCGGTTCATCACGCAGAGGGCGATGTCGGCACTCATACGCGCATGGTTGTCGAAGAGCTCGTGTCAATGTCTGCCTGGCGGTCCCTGGATCAGCGGCAACAGTCGTGTCTTTTCTGGGCTGCGGTCCTGCATGATATCGGCAAACCGGCCGTGACCAGGATCGAAGACAATGGCCGGGTGACCTCGCGGGGTCACTCCAGGGTAGGGGCGCTCATTGCGCGGCAACTTCTCTGGGAAGCGGCGGCTCCGTTCGCATGGCGTGAAGAGATTTGCGGATTGATTACCTGCCATCAATTGCCGTTCTGGCTCATTGAGCGGGAAGACGGACAGAGGCAGGCGATCAAAACGTCCTTCAGGTGCCGGCCCGATCTTCTGTGCACTCATGCCCGTGCGGATGCATTGGGACGCGTCTGCGCGGACAAGCAGTCCATTCTGGACAATGTCGCGCTGGCCGAGCAGCTCTTTGAAGAAAGTGCCTGTCTTTCGGCGAGGTTCGCCTTTGCAAATGACGAGAGCCGTGTTGCATTTTTCGAACGATCGGACCGGGACCCGCACTTTGCGGCTCATGAGAGCTTCAATAGCAGGGTCAAGTTGATGTCCGGTCTGCCGGGCGTTGGCAAGGATACCTGGATTGCCGCGAACTGCCCCGATCTGCCCGTCGTCAGTCTTGACGCCGTGCGAGACATGATTGGCGAGCCGGCAACCGGCAATCAGGGGCGCGTAGTCCAGGCTGCCTATGAGCTGGCGCGGTCTTACTTGCGTGCGGGCCGGGACTTTGTCTGGAACGCCACGAATGTTTCGGAGCAGCTCAGGGCGAAGCCGCTGCGTCTGTTCCGGGACTACGGCGCGCATATCGAGATCGTCTATCTTGAAGCGGGACCGGACAGGTTGTTCCAGCAGAACCGTGGCAGATCCACAGCAATACCGGATGAGGCTCTCGCCGGTCTGGTGAAGAAACTAGAACCGCCCGGCGATTGGGAAGCGCACAAGATAACGCGCCTCGTTGCGGAAAATGAGCTAGAAACGACCTCAAGAGCACGTCGCTGAGACTGTACCGGCGCCCGATCAAGCGCCGGTACATTGCCGCCAGAGACAAGACAGGACAATGACCATGACATCTGGGCTGGTGACCGTTCACGTTCTCATCGAGGGCCGGGTGCAGGGCGTCGGCTACAGAGCCTGGTGTGCGGACACGGCAATCGCGCGCGGTCTCTCAGGATGGGTCAGGAACAGAACTTCCGGCGCCGTTGAGGCGGTCTTTTCAGGCCAGCCAGCAGGTGTCGCCGACATGCTGGATGCTGTCTGGCGTGGACCACGACTTGCCAAAGTAACTGGCGTCAAGGAACTGGATCCGGTCGAATTGCAAGAAGGCCCGTTCAAAGTCAGGGAAACTGCTTAAGAGCCGGCGTCATCTTTGGATTTGTGTATCAATTACGAATTTCGACGTTGAACTGTCATTGAAATATCGCAATGATCTGATCTCACATATAAAACAATCAGAACGTCTGATTTAAGCTTTTCTGCCCAATCAGGGAGATTTCTCGTGAAAATAGCGGTTCTCGGTGGTGACGGATTCGTTGGTTGGCCCACCTCTTTGCATCTGTCGGACCTCGGCCACGAAATCCATATCATCGATGATTTGAGCCGGCGCTGGATCGATGCGGAACTTGGCGTCCAATCGCTCACACCGATGGATTCCATTCAGGAACGCACACGCATCTGGAAACAGGAAACGGGCAATACAATCCATTTCCATCTGATCGATATTGCCGAGAACTATGAAGTGTTCAAGGCCTGGCTGTCTGACAACCGTCCCGATGCGATCATCCACTTTGCCGAACAGCGGGCTGCGCCGTATTCGATGAAGTCGGATCAGCACAAGAACTACACCGTCAACAACAACGTCAATGCTACCCATCATTTGCTCAACGCCATGGTTGAGCTGAATCTGGATGCGCATCTTGTGCATCTCGGCACGATGGGGGTCTATGGATACTCGAACGTCGGAGCGGCCATCCCAGAGGGCTATCTGGGCGTCGATGTCGAGACCCTGGCCGGGGAAAAGGTCAATCAGGAGATCCTTTATCCGGCTAATCCCGGATCGATCTACCACATGACCAAGTGTCTCGATCAGCTGCTTTTCCAGTTCTATGCCAAGAATGACGGTCTCAGAATCACCGATCTGCATCAGGGCATTGTTTGGGGCACGCATACGGAACAGACCAAACGCCACAAGCAGCTCATCAACCGTTTCGACTATGACGGGGACTATGGAACCGTCCTGAACCGGTTCCTCATCCAGGCGGCAATCGACTATCCGCTGACCGTTCACGGCACCGGTGGCCAGACCCGCGCCTTCATCCATATTCAGGACTCGGTGCGCTGTATCGAATTGGCTCTGAAAAACCCGCCGCAAAGCGGCGACCGGGTCAAGGTCTTCAATCAGATGACGGAAACACATCGGGTCCGTGATCTTGCCGAACTGATTTCCAGACTGACCGGCGCAAAGGTGGCTTACCTGCCCAACCCGCGCAAGGAGGCAGCTGAAAACGACCTTGTCGTCAGGAACGAACAATTCCTGGATCTCGGGCTCGATCCGATCAAGCTGGAAGACGGCCTTCTGGCGGAGGTGGTCGATGTGGCCAAGGCCTATGCCTATCGGGTTGACCGCAGCCGGGTACCGGCAGTTTCCGCGTGGACCCGTGAAATCGCGGAAGAGATCGAGCACGATCCGGAGCATCCCCGGCTAAAATCGGTCTCGTGAGGCTTTGGCATGACCGGTGAACCGGAGTTCAACAAGGCGCAGGGCGCCAGATATGCCTATGTGACGCTGGTGACCAACAGGGACTATGTTCTTGGCGCGACGGCGCTGCTGCGGTCGTTGCGCAGAACACGATCCGACGCCGATCTTGTGGTTCTCCAAACGCCGGGTGTCGACGACGAGGACCTTGCAGCCCTAAAGACCTTTGAACCGCGGCTTGGACGCTGCGAACGGTTGCCAACATCCGATGCTTTCAACGAGCGGCACGAACGTGGCCGCCTGCACAAGGCCGCACCGTTTTCAAAAGGAGGCAAGCCGGTCTTTCATACGCCGCTCGACAATTTCGTGAAGCTGCGGCTCTGGCAACTTGTCGAGTATGAGCGCGTCGTGTTCATCGATGCTGACGCGCTTGTGCTTCAGAACTGCGACCGGTTGTTTGAGTTTCCGGAATTCTGCGCGGCACCAAATGTCTATGAGGGTTTGGCCGACTTTCATCGGTTGAACAGCGGTGTCTTCACGGCGCGACCGAGCGAAACCACGTTCGAGCAGATGCTTTCCAGGCTGGACAAGCCGGATGTCTTCTGGCGTCGTACCGATCAGACGTTCCTTGAGAATTACTTTCCCGATTGGCATGGTCTGCCGGTCTTTTACAATATGCTGCAATATGTCTGGTTCAACCTGCCGGAGCTGTGGAGCTGGGAGCAAATCCACATTCTGCATTATCAGTATGAAAAGCCATGGCAGGCGGGGCACGAAAAGGCGGATCGGCTCCGGCCACTGATCGATCTTTGGCAAGCCTTTGCGACCGGAGACGGAATTCCGGCGGATACGACGCGGTTGAAAGGGCCTTCGGAATGGGCCGAGCAACAGGCGTCCTGAATGCATGTCCTGATAACAGGCGCCGGTGGAACAGTCGGCCGATTTCTCGCGCATCGGATGCTGACAGAGGGACATGAGGTCACCTCTCTTGGCCGCGCTCCCGTCGAGGACACGCCACTTGCGTTTTCATCCTATGACCTTGCCGACCCAGCACCTGACCTACCCATGGCCGATGTGCTCATCCATTGTGCGCTTCACCACGCGCCGGGCAAGTTCCGTGGCGGTGAGGGGTCGGATCCGGACCGCTTCTGGCGATTGAACGTCGATGGAACGAAGGCGCTCTTCGCGGTCGCCAAAGCCACCGGTTGCCGGCATGCTGTGTTCGTCTCCAGCCGAGCCGTCTATGGCGATCATCGCGGCGGCGAGACACTGCGTGAAGCCGATGAGCCGGCACCTGACACGCTTTACGGCGAGGCCAAGCTGGCCGGTGAACACCAGCTTTCGGATTTGTGCGATGACGCGTTTTGCGGGATCGTCTTGAGACCGACCGGCGTCTATGGTGTGGCTCCAGGTCTTCGTGAGCACAAGTGGTCCGGCCTGTTCGACAGCTTTCTGTCGGGCAACCGGATCGAGCCAAGGTGCGGAACGGAAGTGCACGGAGACGACCTTGCGTCAGCCGTCTCCTTGCTTTTGAAGCAGGGGAATACCGGGAAAAGGTTTGATGTTTTCAACGTCTCCGACCTCATGCTCGACCGGAGCGACCTTCTTGGAATGCTCGCTTCGCCTCGAGCGGTCGGTATTGAAGTTCCTGAAAAGTCTTCCAGGATCCCGGGCGAAATGGATACGGCCAGGCTCCGGGCCCTTGGATGGAAGCCCGGTGGTGTTCAGCGTCTGCTGGATTTCTTGAATACCTGTTCGCCTGTTTGAAACAACGCGAAGCTAGACAGAGACGACAGGGCCGAAGATCTTTTCGAACTCCGCGCGCAGAACCATGTCGTTTTCCGCCATGGTCACCGGGATCCCAAGATCGACAAGGCTTGTGACGCCGTGGTCTTTGACACCGCAGGGCACTATGCCGGCAAAGTGGTCGAGCTCCGGTTCAACGTTGAAGCTGATACCGTGATAAGTGACCCATCTGCGCAGCCGAAGCCCAAGGGCGGCAATCTTGTCCTCAACGGCTTCGCCCCGGTCCGGCCGGCTAACCCAGACGCCAACCCTGTCCTCGCGCCGCTCACCGCGGATGTGGTAATGCCACAACGTGTTGATGAGCCAGGTTTCGAGCGCTGACACGAAGGCCCGGACGTCCTGCTTGCGCGTTTTCAGGTTGAGCATCACGTAGGCGATGCGTTGGCCCGGACCGTGATAGGTGTGCTGGCCGCCGCGCTTGGTGCGATAGACGGGAAAGCGGTCGGGGGTCACCAGATCCCTGTCGTCCGCCCTGGTTCCGGCGGTGTAAAGTGGGGGATGTTCAAGAAGCCAAACAAGCTCGCGGGCTTCGCCTGAGATGATTCTCTCGACGCGGCTTTCCATTTCCTCAAGCGCGTGCTCATAGTCCACAAGCTCGTCAGAGATCTTCCACTCCACCGGTTCAGAACCCGTTTTCGGCTGAAAACTGAGAGAAATCTGGTCTCTTTCGGCTGGTGACATGTGGATGACACTTCTTTGTTTTTTGAGCTGGCTTGCCGGGCCGTGATATGGTGTGGCGCTGGCGGGTTCGCCCTATTTAAGGATCTTGACGTCCGATGACCACCTTTGACGAAATCAAAGTCGACATTTCCGTCGTGCTCGGCGAATCCGAAATGCCGGTGCATCAGCTCCTGCGTATGGGCCGTGGTGCCGTCATCGATCTGGACGTATCTGAAGACGATGACGTCAAGATCTACGCCAACAATACACTGGTGGCACGCGGACAGGTGGTACTGCTCGGCGAGCGGATCGGTATTTCGATTACCGAGGTTCTGATGCGTGCACCGGAAGTACGTCCGATGCGGACCGACGGGCCGTTGTAAGCCTGCCTCAAAGAAATATCGGGCGCTTGTGAATTAATACGGTTTCGGCTCTTGCGCCCCCAAAATCCTTTTGCTACATGGAGCGCCTCGACGCCGACAGGCGCCGGGAACAATCGAATATGCGGTCGTGGCGGAATTGGTAGACGCGCAGCGTTGAGGTCGCTGTGGGGTAAAACCCGTGGAAGTTCGAGTCTTCTCGACCGCACCATTCACTCCGACAGGAGTGGTGCAAAAACCGGCGTGAGCCGGTTTTTTTGTGGGCATATCTAGCCGGCAGGTTTGGGGCCTTGGTGCCGCCCTGATTGGATCTCTAGATAACCGGCGTTGCTATCATGTGTGCGGCGGTTGCATGGCTCTTTTAAAATTCGTCTTTCTTGGTCTGGCGGGTGTCGGCATTGCGTTTTTGCCTGTGACCGTTTCTTTCGCCCAGTCGCTTTCCACGAACCCGGCACGCTTTACGGCAATGACATGCCAGCAGCTTTGGTATGTGGAGCAGCAGACGCTTGCCGAGGGCAGGGTGTGCCTTCAGAGCGAACGGGCCAAGCGGGCCTTCAGCCGCGCAGATCGCTGCATCTCATCGAACGAAAAGATTTTGCCAGCCAAAGCACAAAATTATCTCGGCCAGCTCCGGCAGGTTGGCCGGCAAAAGGGTTGTGCCGGATTTTGAACAAATCCGGTATGTGCGAAAATACACAGCCAAATCCTTCTAAGCTAAAACACGGCTGGCCTGTGGACCGGTTCGGCTTTTGCGGTGGCGCTTTACCTGCGTAACCGCTAGTTCTTGACGTGGTTTCGGGGAACGCGCGGTGAGGGAGGCAACAGATGAGCGAAGCAGCTGAGCTGGACGTCACAGCCTCACCGGAACCGCAAATTCCTGTTCGCGACGAGGAAGAACGCCTCAATCCCGACTTCATTGCAGCGGTCGAAGCTGCGATTGAAGCCGATGACCGAATTGAACTGAAGGATCTTGCCGGGGATCTACACGAAGCGGACACCGGGGACCTTCTTGAAACGCTCGATGCCGATGAACGTGCGGCCTTTATCCGGCTTTTGGGCGACGAATTCGATTATACGGCGCTCACGGAAACGGACGAGGCCGTTCGCCTCCAGGTGCTGGAAGACCTGCCGAATGAAGTCATCGCGGAAGGACTTGGCGACCTCGATTCAGATGATGCCGTCTACATCCTTGAAGATCTGGACGAAGACGATCAGGCGGCCATTCTCGAGGAGCTGCCATATGCCGACCGGGCGCAGCTGAAAAAAGCCCTTGATTATCCGGAAGAAAGTGCTGGCCGGCGGATGCAAAGCGAGTTTATCGCCGTTGCTCCCTTCTGGACGGTTGGCCAGACGATCGACTACATGCGCGAAGCGCGCGACTTGCCGGACAGCTTTTACGAAATTTATGTGGTTGATCCGGCTTTCAAGCTCCTTGGCTCCGTCCATCTCGACAAGATCCTGCGCACCAAGCGCGCCGAGAAGGTGACCTCAATCATGGAGGAAACCCGGCAGGCGGTTCTGGCAACGGAAGATCAGGAGGAAGTTGCGCGCCGGTTCGAACGCTACAATCTGGTGTCTTCGGCCGTCGTTGACGAGAACGACCGGCTGGTCGGTGTCCTCACCGTCGATGATATCGTCGACGTTATCCAGGAAGAGGCCGAAGAGGATCTGCGCGCGCTGGCAGGGGTCGGCGACGAAGAGATTTCCGACAGCGTGGTCACCATTGCCCGCTCGCGCCTTGCCTGGCTTGTGGTCAATCTCGGCACAGCGATCCTGGCGTCGATCGTGATTGCCCTCTTTGAAGATACCATCGAAGCGATGGTTGCCCTTGCAGTGCTGATGCCGATCGTTGCGTCCATGGGCGGGAATGCCGGCACTCAGACAATGACGGTCGCCGTGCGCGGGATCGCGACCCAGGAACTCAGTGCCCGCAACATGATGCGGGTTCTCAATCGCGAGGTTCTTGTCAGTGTGGTCAACGGCGTGGCGCTGGCCGTGCTGATCGGTGTGACGGCCTGGCTTTGGTTTTCCAGCCCAGGGCTTGGCGTGGTGATTGCCGGGGCCATTGTCATCAACATGCTGTTTGCCGGTCTTTCCGGTCTGCTGATCCCGATCGTGCTGGATCGGTTCAACGTCGACCCAGCCATCGCATCGAGCGTATTCGTCACCACCGTGACAGACGTCGTCGGCTTCTTTGCCTTTCTCGGCATTGCGGCAATCTGGTTCGGGCTGCCGTTTTGAGCATTCAGCTTTGATCGGATTTTCTTAAGTTATCGCGCAGCTTCATGATCTTTGCCTGAAGATCCATGATCTCGTCCGTGGTCAAGCCAGATGCGGTGAAGACACAGGAGCTGAATCGCTCGGTTTTTTTCCGCAACTCACGGCCTTTTCGAGTCAGTTTCAAAATGACCTGGCGCTCGTCCTTGCTGTTGCGCGTGCGCGTCAGCAGCCCCATCGCCTCAAGGCGTTTCAGGAGAGGCGTCAATGTATTGGTGTCGAGTTGCAGTTTCGAAGTGATGGTTCCGACCGGCACGTTGTTCTTTTCCCAAAGCACCGTCATGGCGAGGAACTGCGGATAGGTGAGGCCGATCTCCTTCAAGAGGTCCTTGTAGACGCCGTGCATGGCGTGATTTGCCGAATAAAGCGCAAAGCAGAGAAAATCATCAAGGTGCAACGGCTCGGGTGGAGCCGACGCGTTTGCTGAATGAGGAGCCGTTCCCCGCACCGCTTCTTGCGGACTGGTGCCAGTCGCGGCCCCTTCCGGTGGTTGCCCGCCGGGTCGCACCTCCCCAGTGTCACGCTTGTCCGGAGCACCTGATTGTGGCGCATCCTCTTTCTTGGCTTGTGACTTTTTGAGGGGCTTCTTCTTCGTTTGCGAAGGGTCTTTTTTGCTCTTTTGGGTCTCTCCGGGCGCGGAAAATCCGATCGCGTCCAGAAGAGACATCTGATTGGTCGTCTCGTTCATTCGTCACCTTATAAGTCGTGCGCGATATGGTCGCAACCAGTTGACCTCTTTCGGACGTTTGTATATGTGAATAAATATATCGTGCACGATATAAAATTTTGCAAGCTAATACAATTGCTACGATTTTACAGATAAAAAAGGAGCGAAGAGATGACAGTGGATGTGCTTTATGAAACCAGGGCCCGCGCAACGGGTGGACGCGATGGCAAAGCTGAGACCCTTAGCGGTTCATTCAAGGTGGATCTTGCGACCCCAAAGGAATTGGGCGGCGCTGGCGGTGCGGGAAACAACCCTGAAGAACTGTTTGCCGCCGGTTATGCGGCCTGTTTCATCGGTGCAATGAAATTTGTCGGTGGCCAGGAAAAGATTGCGGTACCAGCCGAGACCTCCATTACATCCACGGTCGGGATAGGCCCGCGTTCTGAAGGTGGCTTCGGTCTGGAGGTGGCGCTGGAAATTTCATTGCCAGGTGTCGAGCGCTCCGTGGCTGAAGACCTCGTTGCCAAAGCCCATCAGGTCTGCCCTTATTCCAACGCGACACGCAACAACATCGATGTGAAGCTTTCGATTGCCTAGGTCGGGGCAGCATTGAAATCAATTCAGAACGCCCTGCATCTGTGCGGGGCGTTTTTGCGTTCAAACCGATGGACGAGCAAGTCGGTTACCTGAAATACTGCCTGTAACACGAGTCTTTGTGAGCGGATGAATGACCAGTGCACCACCACCTATCGACGGCATTTTGGAAACAGCCGTCTATGTCGACGATATGGAGGCGGCTCACGCTTTTTATTCGGACATACTCGGGCTCAAGCGCATGGTCGCCGGGGAGCGCTTGTTTGCCTATGACGCGGGCCCTGCGCAGACACTGCTCGTGTTTTACCGCGGCCATACAGGTGAAGACGTTGAAACGTCAGGCGGCGTTGTTCCGGGCCATGACACGGTCGGGCACGGCCATTTTGCCTTCCGGATTTCCAGAGATCAGTTGCAGCCCTGGCGCGACTACCTGACCAAAAGCGGCGTGGTGATTACGAGTGAGGTCACCTGGCCCGCAGGAGGTATCAGCATTTACTTCGAAGACCCGGACGGAAATGTCCTGGAATTGGCAGCTGCACCACTCTGGCCCAACTTCTTATCGTGAATCTTAAGATTTTTCGGGCAAGTTTTGCCACTTGGGGTCTGAGCCAAGGGTACGGACTCATAAATGAAATCGATCTGGTTTGGGTCGTTTTGACCATATGAAAGGAACGAAAGCGCAGGAAATGTGGTTCATTTTCAAGCCTTTCGCGACGTGGCAGATGGTCAAAACGGCCAAATCCGAAGGACGGCAAAATGGCTTCACCTCGCAGCGTCACCGTGCTTGACCGGGCAACAAGCCCGCTCTTCACACGCTTCCTCGCGAGATTTCGCCATATCTGCCGCCAAATCGGCTTCATCTATGAGTCCGTACCCTAGCGTGCGGGTGGCAAAATGAACTTCTTGCAGGCAATCTTTCGAACATTGTTCTACGTTGTGGTCGGAGGGGTTATCTCGATCGCAGGGGCGGCATATTTCTTCATGAACTGGGAACCGGACAGAGACGAATTTCCCATTCGCGGCATAGATGTCTCGCATCATCTCGGTGACATTGATTGGGACAAGGTTGCCGGCGACGACGTTGCCTTCGCTTATATGAAAGCCAGCGAGGGTGGTGATTTCCGGGACGGCGCATTTGCCCGGAACTGGGCAGGGGCGGGCGCAGCCGGTGTCGCACGTGGCGCTTATCATTATTTCAGTCTGTGCAAGCCAGGTCGTGAACAGGCGGTCAACTTCCTGAGCGTTCTGCCGAATGACCAGGGAATGCTGGCACCCGTACTGGATCTTGAATTCACCGATGGCTGCACGAAGCGGCCGCCGGTCGCGGACGTTCAAAGGGAAATCTCTGAATTCGTGAAGCTCGTAGAGCAGTCGGTCGCCAAGAAGGTGATCTTCTACGCACCGGAAGAGTTCTATCGATCCTATCTGAAAGATCAGGGATTGAACCGGCGGCTCTGGACCCGATCCATCTGGCATTCGCCGTCCTACACAAAGGACTGGTTCCTCTGGCAGTATCAGGACAGGGGCATGATCGAGGGCATTACAGGCAATGTGGACCTGAATGTCCTGAACGGCGAGATCAGCGTGAATGATCTGAAGTCATGATATTTAATTGTCTGTATTTATTATAAAAAAACAGACGTATTGACTTTAACGTAAAAAGGCGAAACTGTGCGCTCAACAAGGAGCGGGCATGCAGCGCTATTTCACGATCACCCAGCTTACGCAGGAATTTGACATCACCACACGTACGCTTCGCTTTTACGAGGCTCAGGGACTTGTGTCTCCGAACCGGCGTGGCAGGCAACGGCTTTACACGCCCGGTGACAGAACCCGCATCAAGCTGATTTTGCGTGGCAAACGGCTCGGATTTTCCCTGAATGAGATCAAGGAAATGATCGAGATGTATGGCAGTGCGCCGGGTGAAGCCGGGCAGCTTGGGTTGCTGCTTGAAAGGATTTCCTTCCGGCGCGACGAGCTGCTTGAAAAACAGCGTGACATCGAGCTGACCCTGCTCGAACTCGATGAAGTCGAAGAAGGAGCCAAGGCGCGTATGGCCGAACTGGGCGCCAAGGTTCGAATGGAGAACGATTGATGGATCTTGCCCCGAGGGATCCCGATTGGGAAAGCCGCGTTCGAAAGAGTTTCGCGGCACAAAAATTCATGGAGCATCTGGGAGCCGAGATGGTGCATCTGTCCCCTGGTGGGGTCGATATCGAGCTCAGGATGCGGCCGGAGCTCACCCAGCAGCATGGTTTCTTTCACGCCGGGGCGACATCCTCGATTGCCGACAGTTCCGCCGGATATGCGGCGTTGACGCTGTTTGCCGCCGACTTTGGGGTGCTTACCAGCGAGTACAAGGTCAATCTGCTCAATCCCGCGAAACAATCCGTGCTTCTTGCGCGCGGAAGGGTAATCAAGCCCGGCAAAACGCTAACGATCGCAAAGGCGGACGTTTACGGGCTCGACGATGGTTTGCAGGTGCATGTGGCGACCGGGCTTTTTACGCTGATGAGCGTTGCCGGGGTGAAGGACTGAAGAATGGCTGAAATTCTGGTGCGCCCGCTGGCACGGGACGACAGACCCGAGTGGGAAAAGCTCTGGGGCGAATACCTCGTGTTCTACGAGCAGGAACTGGCAGCCGGAGTAACGGAGGATCTGTTTGAAAGACTGCTTTCGCCGGCGTCCCACCGTGCTTTTGTCGCCGAAATCGACGGGAACGTTGTCGGCCTGGTCCACTACCTTTTCCATGACAGTACGTGGACTTCGGATCGGGTTTGCTATCTGGAAGACTTGTATGTCAGCCCGGACATTCGCGGCGGTGGTGTCGGTGGCAAACTGATTGAAGCCGTTTACGCAGCCGCCGACGCGGAATCGAATGCGAGCGGCAAGGTGTACTGGCACACGGATCAAAAGAACAAGCGCGCGCAGGTGCTCTACGACCGCATCGGCGAGCTAAGCGATTCCATACGCTACGTGCGGCCCAAGGATGGGGCCGCCGGGAGGTAAATCAATGATCAGAAACGACTTTCCGAACTTTAACTTCGATCTCGGTGAAACGGCGGACATGCTTCGGGACACCGTACGTTCCTACAGTCAGGACCGTATAGCGCCCCTTGCCGAAAAGATTGACAGGGAGGACTGGTTCCCGCGGGAAATCTGGCCCGAGATGGGTGAACTCGGTCTGCATGGAATCACGGTTGAGGAAGAGTGGGGTGGTTCCGGACTAGGCTATCTGGAGCACTGCATCGCGATGGAAGAAGTCAGCCGGGCATCAGCCTCCGTCGGATTGAGCTACGGCGCGCACTCCAACCTGTGCGTCAATCAAATGCGCCGTTGGGGCACCGACGATCAGAAAAAGAGATATCTTGAAAAACTGATTACCGGAGAGCATCTCGGTGCGCTGGCCATGTCCGAGCCGGGAGCCGGGTCTGATGTGGTTTCCATGAAGCTGCGCGCTGACAAGAAAGGGGATCGCTATGTCCTTAACGGTTCGAAGATGTGGATCACCAACGGGCCGACTGCGGACACCTTGATCATCTATGCAAAGACTGATCCTGACGCCGGACCGAAAGGGATAACAGCGTTCCTTGTCGAGCGGGACTTTCCAGGGTTTTCCGTTGCCCAGAAACTGGACAAACTGGGCATGCGTGGCTCCGACACTGGCGAGCTTGTGTTCCAGGACTGCGAGGTGCCGGAGGAAAACGTTCTTGGCGAAGTCGGTAAGGGCGTCAATGTCCTGATGTCCGGTCTCGATTACGAACGAGCTGTTCTTGCCGCCGGCTCGGTCGGCATTATGCAGGCGGCCATGGATGTGGTCATGCCTTATGTGCATGAACGTCAGCAGTTCGGCCAGCCGATCGGCACGTTCCAGTTGGTGCAGGGCAAGGTCGCCGACATGTATGTCACCATGAATGCGACAAAGTCCTACGTTTATGCGGTCGCAAGAGCATGCGACCGGGGTGAAACCACACGTGAAGATGCTGCCGGGGCCATTTTGTTTGCCGCGGAAAATGCGACCAAAATCGCGCTTGATGCCATCCAGCTTCTGGGAGGCAACGGGTATATCAACGAATATCCGACAGGACGCTTGCTGCGCGATGCCAAACTCTATGAGATCGGGGCAGGAACGTCCGAAATCCGGCGCATGCTGATCGGGCGGGAAATCTTCAACAAGACGTCGTAATTGTCAGGCAGGGTCGCGCCTTTGCCCAAGAGGAGGGGGAGGATGAGCGCGAGCTGGTTCTCGGCGAAGGTCGAAAAGAAGTCCAGCAGGATTGAGGGGACGGGCCTTTTTGCCAAAACTCAGATTTTTGAAGGTGAGCTGCTCGTTGTGAAAGGCGGGCACATCTTCGACCGCGCAACCCGCGACCACCTGGCGCAAAGTCTCGGTCCGGCCGAGATCCAGATTGCCGATGACCTGTTTCTTGGGCCGCGGACACCCGAAGAGCGCGCCGCCTCCATGATGTTTCTCAATCATTCCTGTGAACCCAATGTCGGCATCAAGGGCCAAATCTGCTTTCATGCAATGCGCAGCATCGAGCCCGGTGAAGAACTGACTTTCGACTATGCGACCGGGGACAATGACGACTGGAGCATGACGTGTTCCTGCGGATCGAAAAACTGCCGGGGTCTGGTTTCGGGAATGGACTGGAAAATCGAAAACCTGCAAAAACGGTATCGAGGCTGGTTCTCTGAATACCTTCAATCCAGGATCGACGAGGAAGCGAGCGGGTCGTGAAACAATCAAGAGTGCCGGACACTGCGGATGCAAAATCCCCGGCGGGAGCAGATATCAGTTTTCTCATGGACGGTGCGACTGGCAACATGATCCATGCATCGGTTCCGGCCGGTCAGATCAATCGGGCGACGCGGCACAAGACCGTAAGCGAATTCTGGTTCGTGCTGGAAGGCAAGGGAAAGATCTGGCGGTCGGACGGCAATTCGCAAAGTGTTGTCGATTTGGAACCGGGCGTGTCGATCGACATCCCCGTTGGCACTGCCTTTCAGTATCGGAGCGACGAAAACCAATTCCTCAAGTTCATCTGCATATCCATGCCGCCATGGCCCGGAGATGACGAAGCTGAATATGTGGACGGCATTTGGCAGGAAACCATTGATGCCTGATCTCCTGCTGTCCGGGTTGCGTACATGCCCGAAGAGTTGATCAGGACGTCGCATGACCCGAAAAATCGCGTTGGTTGCCGGTTCCACGGGAGGAATTGGCGCAGCTACAATTGAGGCCCTGGAAACATCGGCCAGTTACGACGAGGTCATCGGGCTGAACCGAAACTCCGCGCCGCCTCTGGATTTGCTGGACGAAAAGACCATCGCTGCTTGTGCGCACTGGGCCGGGTCACTTGAAGGTGACATTCGATTGGTTTTCGTGGCGACCGGTTCGCTTACGCCGGATGGCATGCGCCCGGAAAAGAGCTTGCGCGAAATTGATCCCGATCTGCTGGCAAGGTCTTACGCGATCAACGCAATTGGACCTGCGCTGTTGCTGAAACACTTTTTGCCATTGTTGCCGAGACAAGGCCGCAGCGTCTTTGCCGTGCTATCTGCCCGCGTGGGGTCGATCGGCGACAACAAGCTCGGTGGATGGTACGCCTATCGTGCCTCCAAGGCCGCGCTGAACCAGATCGTGCGAACGGCTTCCGTGGAACTTGCGCGAAAGGCTCCGGAGGCGATCTGCGTTGCTTTGCATCCCGGTACCGTCCGGACCCAGCTGACGGACGGTTTTTCCAAAAGCGGTCTGGATGTACAGGAGCCCGAAATCGCGGCAGGCCGTCTGCTGTCTGTGGTAGACTCTCTGTCTCCATCGCAGACCGGCGGCTTTTTCGACCACATGGGCAAGACGATTTCCTGGTAAGCGGGTTTTTGTTGAACCTGCCATCGTTTCTGCCAGAAATAACGTTCTGAGCTGGTTTCCTCCAATTTGGCACGTTTCAGGTAGCACACATGACCGATCCATTTTTCCATCCCGTGTCCGGGTTCGACTTGCCGCGTTTTGCAGGTGTTCCGACATTCATGCGACTGCCGCATGTGGATCTGGAGGATCCAAGGATTTCGGAGGTTACCATCGGTCTGATCGGCACGCCCTGGGATGGCGGAACGACCAACCGGCCGGGTCCGCGGCATGGCCCGCGGCAACTCAGGGACATGTCCACGATGATCCGGGCCCAGAACGGTGCGACTGGTGTCAGGCCGTTTGAACTGGTCAATTGCGCGGATCTTGGTGATGTTGGCCCCAATCCCGCGAGCGTTGACGACAGTCTCGTACGCATGACCACCTTCTACGACAAGGTCGTTGCCGCTGGCATTGTTCCACTCTCGGCAGGCGGCGATCATTTGTGTTCTCTGCCGATATTGAGATCGCTGGCCAGGACCAAGCCGCTTGGCATGATCCACTTCGACAGCCACACGGACCTCTTCAAGAGTTATTTCGGTGGGATGCAGTACACTCACGGCACACCGTTTCGCCGCGCCGTTGAAGAAGGTTTGCTGGACCCGAAGCGGGTCGTGCAGATCGGCATTCGAGGCACGGCCTATGACAGCGAAGACAGGGATTTTGCAGAAAGTGTCGGGATCAAGGTCATTCCCATCGAAGAATTTCATGCACGCGGACCGGAAGATGTGATGGTCGAGGCGCGGGAGATCGCCGGAACGGGTCCAACCTATGTTTCCTACGACATTGATTTTGTCGATCCAGCGTTCGCCCCGGGCACGGGTACGCCTGAAGTGGGCGGTCCGAATTCGTTTCAGTCGCTGCAGGTGGCGCGGCTGCTTGAGGGCGTGGATATCGTCGGCGCCGACCTGGTGGAAGTATCGCCGCCCTTCGACGCGAGCGGCGCGACCGCGTTTCTCGGCGTTTCCATTATGTTCGAACTGCTGTGCAACATGGCATTGGCCGCAAGGGCGCGTGCTGCCTGACCGATTCAGAGCAGCGCAATGTGCGCCAAAATTCAAATGTTCCGCCAAATTCGGACAGACGAATTTGGAATCGCTTAAGAGGTGTCCCGCCATGTCCGGCGAAACCGACCTGAATGTCCTGATCTCGCATATGCGGCCCATGCTCGATCCGGAGCCCTATGTCTTTTGCACCTTCGCAAACAGGACACTTGAGCAACTTGCCGAGTATGAGCCTGTCGGCCTGTTCGCTGAAACGGAGGGCATAACGGCGATCTTGCCGGTCGAGCGCGCCCGGGAACTGGGACTTGCAGACGCAGAGTGGTTTCGAAGAATCACGCTGACGGTGCACTCTTCCTTGGAAGCAGTCGGTCTCACCGCTGCAATCGCCGCAGCGCTTGCTGAAGAAGGGATACCGGCCAATGTGGTCGCGGCCTATTTTCACGACCACGTCTTCGTACCGGCTGAACGGGCGGAAGACGCCCTGGAGGTTCTCAGAGCGAAGTCAGGGATAGCCTGACCGGCTGAAAGTCTTAGGAGCCGTGGATTTGACCTTGCAATTTGGCGCGCGGGTTCCCATTCCTAACCGTAAGCATTCAGGGGTAAGGTCATGCAACGGGTGAAGCGGCGTCTGTCGGCCATTATGTGCGCAGATGTTGCACAATATTCCAAGTTGATGGAGCGGGACGAACACGGGACGCTCGACCGCTTAAAGGCCTATCGGTCCGTCATGTCGTCACTGACCGAAAGCCACAATGGGCGCATTGTGAACACATGGGGCGATGCGGTTATCATCGAATTCGCCTCCGTGATTGAGGCGGTGCAGTGCGCGGTCGACATTCAAAACGAACTGTCGCTTCGAAATTCGGACCTCCCTGAAATCAACCGGATGGACTTTCGTGTCGGAATCAACCTCGGCGACATCATGGTTGAGGGGGACGACATATACGGCGACGGCGTGAACGTTGCCGCGCGCTTGCAAGAGCTTGCGCCGCGCGGCGGGATCATGCTGTCGCAATCGGTGTATGACCAGGTCAAGGCCAAGGTCGCGCTTGGCTTCGACCCACTCGGTCCGCAGCAGGTCAAGAACGTAAGCGAGCCCGTGGAGACTTATGCCGTAAGACTTGGCGGTCGAAACGCTCCGCAGGAGATGCCGTCTGACCAGACTGGAGAAGACCCTTCTGCGGCGCCGAATTCCAGTGAACCCCACCCCGACTGGGATAAAGACACGCGCGCGGTTGCGAATGGATTTGAACAGGCGCGCCGCTGGTTACGTGGGCAGCCGCGCCGGGTAAGATTCTGCGTCTTCATGATCGGCGTTTTCTTCGTGTTGAACCTTCTGACGTCCGGCCTGTCGACGCTCTGGTTCTTCTGGCCTTCGCTGCCCTTTGCAGCAATGCTTGTTTGGCACCTTGTCGTCGGTCGAAGAGAGGGAGCTTTGAACGAAAACCCGAAGAGCGGAGATTGAAACAGGGCGTGTTGTCCACCATTGCCTTTCTGATAACTCTTTTCACGTTATTCAGGTTTTCAAGGTTTGCGAGGAGCCGACACTTCGCATAAACATGAACCAATCCTGCGCGGCGGCGAGACCAGTCCGCGCCAGACAATTGCCGGTCCGGCCGGCCCAACAGCCAAGGGAGCTAAATCCTGCGCATGAAAGACTATTCGACCACTGTGCCTGCACGTCTCGATGATGACGAGGACGACAAACCAAAGAGCCAGCCGTCGATTCAGGTCGACAAGCACCTGTTTGAGGCGCGTACCGTGCTCATAACCGGCCCGGTGACACAGGACATGGCCCGTGACGTTTGTGCCCGTCTTCTGGCTCTGGCACAGGTCTCAAACGATCCGATCACGGTTATCGTGTCTTCGCCTGGTGGCCACGTCGAATCCGGTGACATGATTCACGACACGATCAAGTTCATTGCTCCGGAAGTTCGTATTCTCGGCATGGGATGGGTCGCGAGTGCCGGTGCTCTGATTTACGTTTCCGTACCCAAGGACAAACGTTTCTGCACCCCAAATACCCGCTTCCTGCTGCATCAACCGTCAGGTGGGGCCGGTGGTATGGCGACCGACATCGAGATTCAGGCCAAAGAGATCATCAAGATGCGGGATCGCCTCAACAAGATCTTTGCAGATGCAACGGGGCAGCCGATTGACCGGATCGAGAAAGACACCGACCGTGATTATTGGATGAGCCCTGAAGAGGGGATCGAATACGGGCTGGTCGGCAAGATCGTGACCAGCGTCGAGGAACTGGGCTGAAGTCCCTCGATTTCAAACAAAACGCCGGCGATGGATCGCCGGCGTTTTTTGTATGAGGGCGGGCTTTGTCAGGCGCTCAGGACATCCTGTTCGACGGAATACACCATGATCGGCGCGACTGGCTTTGGATCGAGAACCTGAGGCTGCAACATCTCCATCAGACCGCGCAGTTCCGCTTCATCGCACTTGTTTCTCTTTCCGGCGAAGAACACGATGATCAGATGATCCACGAAGCGGTCGTAGACATCCGCGCATGTGCAAATCGGTGACAAGAGTTCGCATATCGGCTTGCCGTCATAAAAGGGTGCACCGCCTGCAAGAAAAATCAGGAATTCGGACAGGTCGTCCGAGCTTTCAAATTCCTGGCGGAAAGCGGCGGTGTCGAAACAAGGATCCTGCTCAAGCCTGGCTTGCAGGCGGGGCATCGCTCGCATGACTGCTTCGCGTCCACCGAGTTTCAAATAAAGTGTCATCTGGCTACCCTCGAATGTGCCTTTGAATGTGTGCCACAATACTGCCGCAGTTCCGCTCACATCCCTGTGACCCCGATCACGGTTATCACCTTTGTGAAAAACGACAGGTTTTTGTGACAACATGAGCGACGCGTCACCCTGCATTCAAGCGCGGAAACCCGGTGAAGCTTCGCTGCAATTTATGACATTTGATTTACAGTAATGTCTCAAACGCGATGAGCTTAAGTAGCTGGAATAATGGATCTTTTTTCTGAAGAATTTCTCGGATTGAACGAAGAAGAGAACCTGGAAATAAAGCCGGTGCGACCGAATACATGTTGCCTGTCGAGTGGGTAACACTGTTACTCAAGGTGTGAGGTGGATTGCATTGCGATCTCAAAATAGTCAGCCTCTGGCTCACCGCCTTTGCAATCGATTCCAAGCCAAACGGATACTGCTTTATGTTCTTTTACCTTGCAAAGATCGGATATTTTTTCATCCAGCCCTCCAATTTTCTCATTGCGATTGTGCTTTTCGGATTAGCTCTCACTGCGTTAGGCAAGCGCCGGAAAACGGGCCTGAGTTTGGCCTGGCTCGGGGTCGCCGGACTGGCAGTTTGTGGCCTGTCTCCGGCAGCGAATTGGATAATCCTGCCCCTTGAAGAACGGTTCCCAAGACCCTCGGAAATCGAAAACGTCGACGGAATTGTGGTTCTGGGCGGTGCAGTCGATACCATTGTGACAGGAGGGCGTGGCGATACGGCACTGACCACGTCCGGTGAGCGAATCACCATTACGGCGCGTCTTGCGACGCACCTTCCCGAAGCCAAGGTCATTCATTCCGGGGGGCAGGGGATCATCGTGTCTTCCCAGGCGACCGAAGCTGAAGGAGCGGCCCGGTTGTTTGACGATTTTGGCATTTCACCTGACAGGGTGATTCTCGAGGACGCGTCTCGCAATACCTGGGAGAATGCCGTTCTGACCAAGGAGCTCGTTGACCCGAAACCGGGCCAAAAATGGTTGCTTGTCACCTCTGCATATCACATGCCTCGCGCCATGGGCGTCTTTGAGGAGGCCGGGTGGACCGGCGTAACGGCCTATCCGGTCGACTACAGAACGCGCGGTGAAGAGGACAGGTCACTTGGATTTTCAGGTGCTTCCAAGGGATTGAGGCGATTTGATCTTGCCTTCAGGGAATGGGTCGGACTGCTCGTTTACCGATTGACGGGGCGCAGTGCGTCACTTTTCCCGGCACCGAAACTGCCGCAATCGGACAAATAGTGATCATAAGTCCAAAGTTACCTCTTTTTCAGGACGTTGCGGCGCACCATATGAAGGATCTCAGGGTTAGATAAGGACGTGGGCAGATGGTCCTCGAAGCGCCGATTGTTGCGGCAGACGTGGTGCAGTGGCTCTATAGCGATGCATCTCATTTAAAAGACACGCTTGAAATTATCAGCGAGCTGGCCGAGCGCCTGCGAGATGGCGGTGTGCCTGTCGACAGGGCGACCACCGGAATTTGGGTTGTGCATCCCATTGTGCGCGCAGAGGGATCCGTTTGGACCAGTGACGGGACCAAGGAACTGCGGCTCTATACAGCCGACAACAGCTCCGACGAAGACTATCAGACCAGTCCGATCAAACGGGTCCATGTGACCAGAGAACCCGTCAGGGTGCGGTTGGAAAAGTCACCCGAAGAGGCTGCGGAATTTCCGATAACCGTCGAACTGCGCGATGCCGGATACACGGATTACATTGCGTTGCCGTTGCCGTTCTCGGACGGTTCGGTCAAGGTGACGGGATTTGCAACCAAGTCGCCCGGGGGGTTCAGCGGCTCTCACATCAGCGTCTTTGAATCACTCGTTCGTCCCCTTGCTCTGGTCTGTGAACTCAAAACGCTCCGGCGGACTGCCGAGACGGTGCTCGACACGTATGTCGGGCCGCGCGCGGGTGTGAAGGTTCTGGACGGGACCACGCGGCGCGGTCAGGGAGAATGGATCAAAGCGGTTGTCAGCTTTGCGGATATTCGCGGTTTCACACGTCTTTCCAATACGCTTCCAGCGGACATGCTCGTTAAGTTCCTGAACAAGTATTTCGGCGCCATGACGGCTGCGGTCGAAGCGCACGGTGGCGAGGTGCTGAAGTTCATAGGCGACGAGGTCATGGCAATCTTTCCGTACGAGAGCGAGGAAGAGGCACGGGATGCGGCGAAGCGGGCGCTGCTTGCAGCTCGGGATACGCTTAAGCGCATCGACAACATCAATTCTTCGAACACATGTGCCATGACACCGGATCTGAGCGTTGGCATCGCGCTCCATGCCGGCGACGTCTTTTACGGCAATGTCGGGAGTGAGACCCGCCTCGATTTCACGGTTGTCGGTCCGGTTGTTAATCTGGCTGCCCGGATTGCCCAGCTGTCAAAGGATCTTGGTCGGGAAGTGCTTGTATCTGATGCCTTGTCGGACATCATGGGATGCCGGTCAGGCCTCTACGGTCGTTACAAGGTCAAGGGCTTCGAAGAGCCTGTTTCTGTCTATTCGCCTGACTTGTCCGGAGACTCCAAGTTCGGATACTGCCCGGACAACACGGCGGCTCTGGCCCTTGAAGCGAACTGACGACGCAGCAGCACAACAAGCACTGCCAGCGTTGCCAGGGCGAAGGCAAAGGGTCCGGCGAACCAGCCCAGAAATCCGATCGCGAAGAAAAGGGCTCGCTGGCCGCGGTTAAAGTGGCGGCCAGCGAGCACGATCAGGTCCGCTGCCTGAAGGCCAACTTTCTGAGCCTCGCGAGGGTCTGACGTTTCCCGTTCAGGCACCGCTCCCATGACAATGCTGGCGTAGTTGAAGAGCCGGTAGGCCCAGCCAAACTTGAAGAAGCTATACGCAAAAATGAGCATCAGCCCGAGGACTTTGACTTCCCATAGCGCGCGGCTCGTTTCAACTGGTATCGAAAGGTCTCCCGCGATCTGAACGATCCGGTCGGTTGCTTCAAGCAGCGCGAACCCTCCACCGATCGCCAATAAGGCAGTAGAGGCGAAAAAAGCGGTGCCCTGTTGAAGTCCGGACATAATCGAGGTGTCCATGATGCGAACCTCGCGCGAGCACATGGAAATCATCCAGCCGCGCCGGTAGTCGTCCATGGCGTGGGAGAGTGTCCTTTTGCTTAAAGGGCTCAGCTCCACGATCAGATCGTAGCCGAACCAGGCGACCAGGAACCAGATAGCTGCGGCTAAATCCAGGTTCGAAAGAGCATGCATGGCAAAACTTTCATTCAAATTCTGCCTCCCTTTAAAATCATAAGCGGCTGAAATCAAAGAAGGGATTTTTTGATCTGCAAAAATAGCTGGTCAGCTGCTCCATTTTTGCGCTTGCGGTTTGGTAATGGATCGTTTACCTCCTCGCCCCAATGGCGCCATAATTCGTAATGCAGGGCATGGCGCTCCAAAAAAAAGTGTAGGGCTTTTATGGACGAAAACGTGCAGAAATCTTGTTGGAGCGTCACTCTTTGGACTGTCGCTGCAGTAGGCGCCGCATTGACGATGATCCTTTTGTTAAATGACGTGGAAAGCGCACAACAAGCCGTCATCGTTGCCAAGTAGGGCCAACGGGACGTTTTCAATAAAAGGCGCAGCGAAGACTGCGCCTTTTTCAATTTGAAGCCATTCAAGCGTCAATCAAGCGCGATGGACGGATCGGGCCGGTCAAGCGGGCCGGAATTCCGGCGGAACTCCATCTGGCGCACGACTGTCTTGCCCTCTGGATAGCTCACCAGGAAGCCAGTGTAGGCTGCCGGTCCAAGCGGCAAGAGAACGAACCGCGCAAGGCCAAGTTGCGGCCAAACAATGTCTGCGCCCCATGCTGGAATTGCTTCCAGCTTTTCTGGAGCGTTCAGCGCCTCAATATCAATCCCGTGCAACAGTTCAGTATCAGATGCGTTCCAAGAAAGGCCTGCAAGGCCGCCTTCAAGCGGGAACAGCCTGAATTGCGTGCCGTTGATCGATACGTTGAGATTGTGGTCCGGATCCAAGACCATGGTGACCAAGCCGGATTTGCGATCCAGAAGCAGGGGCTGTCTGCTGCCATTTTGTTCCACGAAGCCGTTGGTGTTGACGACGCTGAATTCGCCTGCAGGTAGTTCCTGCGCAGTCGTTTGCGTGACGGCAAGCAAAATCAAAGACGCAAAAATTGAAATCAGCCTTGGCATGCACAGGTCCTGTTGTTCTTCCGCGCATCCTAAAGGAAGACAGGTTTAGAAAGTCTTGGAACAGGCTGGGTTGTGAGCGCGTCGGATGAGCCGGTTATCGTGAAAGTGTCACGACAAGGTCTTCGATCGTGGAAAGCTCTGCTTGCCAGCCGATTGCCCTTTGCGTGTGCGCGACATCGACACGTTGCGAAAGGGCATAACCTGCTGACCAGTCCGTTTCCGGAACTGCATTCTCAGGCGCAGGCACCGTCTTGATTTCCAGCGGCAGACCGTGCCGCGCAGAAATGTGAGAGGCCAGATGTTCAACCGATATACCCGGTATACTGCTGGCAATCAGGGACATTCGGAAACGGGCCTGCTTCAGACCCAGGACATAAAACGCGGCAAGATCGTTGACCTCGATGAGCGGCCAGATGGTATCCGGCGCCGCCCGTGTTTCAAAGGGAACGCCCTCTTTGAGCGCTTTGGTCATGTCTTTGATCGGCCCGTGCTCCCGACCGCACACAAGAGCTGGATGGATGATCACAAGGTTCAAATCCATGCCGTGTGAAAGCGTCCGGATCGTTTCACCCATGAAGCGAAAGGCCGGGAGAGGAGAGAAGGGGGTTTTCTCCGTGATGACTTCTTCACCGCCGAGTGCAGGGAACAACCAGATGCCACCTGTGTAGATGAGCTTCAGCGGCTGTTTCTTGTGTTTGGCTGCCTGTTTGAGCGACAACATCGCCAACCGGTCGATTCGGCCCATGTCCTCGGTGAATGTCGCGGCCGTGTGGATGACGGCCTCGCATGATGCTGCCCGTTCCACCCAGCCCTCGGGCGTTCTGAGGTCACCGGGAAAGGCGCTTGCCCCAAGGGCACGTAATTTGTCAGACGAAGATTCCGACCGTGCCAGAGCGATGACACGGACGCCGTTTGAAATCAGGCTTCTCACCACGGCGGAACCAATGACACCGGTGCCGCCGGTCACAAACACGTCCATTGGAAAAGTGAACCCTTTTCGCGGTTGGCGCGCAAGGTTTTGATGTGGGCACCTGTGTACAACCCACCACCCATTGAGCCGGTTTCCTTGACCTTATGTGCAGGCCTGCTAGGTCAGAAGTATGACCTTGCATCTGGTGAAATTATGCGTGGGCGCCGATAGCGCGGAGTCTCTTCAGGCCTGGATCGACTTTCGCGTTGAACAGGCGCGGACGGCCGGTCTTGAGGAAGTAACGACCCACACCACACGCATGGTGCCGACCCGTAAAGATGAATTGCTGGACGGCGGGTCGCTCTATTGGGTCATCAAGGGCAGGATCCAGGCGCGCCAGCATCTGCTGGATATTCGCCCGTTCACGGACGATGCCGGGGTCAAGAGATGCAATCTTGTACTGGAGCCACGGCTGATACTGACCCGCTACCAGCCAAAGCGCCCGTTTCAGGGTTGGCGCTATCTGAAGGTGTCGGACGCACCCGAAGACATGCGCGCGATCGGTGATACCAAGGCGATGCCGGATGGTATGCGCCGCGATCTGACTGAACTCTGCCTGCTTTAAGGCATAGCCTTGAACACTGAGCAGCTTTTCAAAACTTGCCAAATCGAACTGCCCGTCCCACTTTCTTGGACAAGGACTGCGACAAGGATCAGGCAGAATGGCCAAAACCCGGAACAGCGACAGGGACACTCTCGTTCGGCAAGGTGCCGGCGTCCCTTCGGCTGCCGATGATATCTCCGCTTTTCTCGAAAAGGCGAAAGAAATCAAACCCCAGCCGGGAGGCGGTGGCCGGTTGATATTTGCTCTGGATGCGACCATGAGCCGACAGGCGACATGGGACAGGGCTTGCCACATCCAGGCGGAAATGTTTCAGGAAGCCGGGAAGATCGGCGGCTTGAAAATCAAGCTCGTTTATTTTCGCGGTTTTGGCGAATGCCGGGCCTCGCGTTGGTTCGAGAAGAGCGACGAGCTTGCCAGGGCCATGAGCCGGATATCGGTGCAGGGAGGGCGCACGCAAATCGGCAAAGTGCTGTCGTCGGCGCTGTCTGCGGCGGCTGACGAAAAAATTGCCGCAGTCGTTTACGTTGGCGACTGCATGGAGGAAGACGTTGACATACTTTGCGACCGGGCGGGTCAACTCGGCCTGTTGGGCGTGCCGATGTTCCTGTTTCAGGAAGGACGGGACTCGGTCGCTGAAAGCGCCTTTCGGGAAATGGCACGTCTGACCAATGGCGCCTATTGTCCCTTCGATACCGGATCGGCGCAGCAATTGGCAGAGCTGCTGAAGGCGGTGGCCGTCTTCGCCAGCGGTGGGCACAAAGCGCTCAAGGCGCTCGACAAGAGCGGTGGGCGAGGTGCCCGGTTGCTCCTGGAACAGATTAAACGCAGCTGATGTTTTATTTTCTCGTTGGAGTGATCCTGCTCCTTGCGATCATTTTCGGAGCACGTGGCTTCGTTCAGGCCAATCCGGCGGATCTCGCGCGACAGGTGCGAAAATACGGTGGGATTCTGCTTTTGCTTCTGGGGGGGCTTTTCGCCGTAACCGGCCGCTTCATGTTTGCGATACCGGCAATAGGGCTGGGTTTGTCGCTTCTAGGTGTCGCCGGCCTTGGCGGCCTGACGGGGACTTACAAGCCCAACAAAGCGTCCGGGCAAAGATCGCGCGTCCGCACCGCGATGGTTGAAATGGAGCTGGACCACGATACTGGTGAAATGGCCGGTCTGATTTTGGCCGGCAGTTTTCAGGGTCAGAGGCTCGACGATCTCAGCGAACAGGATCTCTATGCCTTCTGGCAGGAGACCGGTCAGGACGATCAGAGCCGGAAACTAGTCGAAGCTTATCTCGACCGCAGGCTTTCCGGATGGCGTGAACACTTCCAGTCGGATGGAGCAGAGGGGCAGGGAAGC
>Ga0207422_1002001_pt1 | contig 31649 bp, 23 predicted proteins | sample MarCyaLeptolynsp_FD_187757 | JGI IMG/M metagenome (GOLD analysis project Ga0207422, IMG submission 187757) | Marine cyanobacterial communities from Panama - species 1 Leptolyngbya sp. (SPAdes) | ecosystem: Environmental > Aquatic > Marine > Unclassified | place: Panama: Panama City | collected... | reverse complement strand
GCCAGAGTCAAGACCTCTGAATCCATGAACTCCTTCTTGGCTCCCGGTTTAGGACGGTAGAAAGGAGCCATATTTTGTTGAGACCAATCATCGACGAGGACAAAGATTGTTGTCATCAGTGTGGGAAGGTCTATGCTATTCATCAGGAGGTTCTCCCGGATGGCTTGTGATATTTCCATCTTCGAGCCTCCTTTTTCTTTTGTCTAATTCACATTAGGCGTGCTTTGCTATCTTCTACTAATAGCCGATGTGTTGTTGTTCCTCTGGTGACGCTCGCTGCTTTGTCTCTCCGTCTGGAATCTAGAGAGAGCCTTATGTCCGTTAAATTCTCAGTTGTTCGGCTAACGCTCGATCGCCAAGACGCAATTCAGCAAGCTGCAGCCTTATTGTTTGAGAGCTTCCGCGATCGCATCAATGCTTGGCCGGATTTGGACAGTGCGGTGCGGGAAGTCCAGGATTCGTTAGGAAAAGATCGCCTCAGTTATATTGCCCTTGACGCAGAAGGAACTGTTGTCGGATGGATCGGCGGGATCGAACAGTACGGTGGGATGGTGTGGGAGTTGCATCCTCTGGTGGTACGAGAAGGCGATCGCGGTCGGGGAATTGGGAGATCGCTCGTCCGCTACCTTGAAAACAGCGTTCGAGAACGGGGGGCAATAACGCTGTGGGTGGGAACTGATGACGATCTCGGCCAAACCTCCCTGGCCGGAGTCGATCTATACCCCAATGTTGCCGCAAACATTGCTAACATCCGCAACCAACATAGACATCCCTACGAGTTTTACCAAAAGTGTGGTTTTGCGATCATGGGGGTCATGCCAGATGCTAACGGTTTCGGGAAACCCGATATTTTTATGGCAAAACGGGTCGCTGAGACAGACTCGCCTGCTGCTAAGCCTTCTCGCTGCGAACAAGAGATGTGAGAGTATGGCGCTTTCGCAAATCCATGCGATCGGCAAGGCTCAGTTTGCGCCGATCGAGGGAAACAACCTCTTCCGGCGGAACAACGGTGACGGCGGCACTGTCCGGCTGGAAGGGGATTTCGCTCGCGGCGAGTTCCGGTGCGGAAACAGCCAAAGAGACGGGGACGGGGGGCGTTCTGGGAGGGGTCGAACGCTGAGGGGGCATCGAAGTCTCTCGCCCGGGTCGAACGCTGAAGGGGGTCGCGTCACGTGCCGAAGGTCGAATGCTTGAGGATTGTACCTTCGCCGAGGGACGAATCTTGCGCCGTTTCCGCTTGGGTTTTGAGCGACGAGAAGGTTCGTCAAAAGTCGAGAGCCACTTGAAGAAGTAAGTCGCCGCCAGCGTCCCCGTACCGCAAGCAACCAGCAACAAAACGACAACGGGTAATGGAAAGCCCTCTCCGAAAGCTGGAAATTTTGGTGCTGTCAGCGCTGGAGTCTCGGCGGGCGGACTCTCAACTGGAACCGCTGAAGTCTCTGTCGGTTTTGGCTGAGGCGTATCGAGTTCTGTCGGGCCGGCACTTAACAAGTCAAGCGCACTCAGGGTGGAGATCGAAATGGCCACCGCACACATACTGCCCCAGATAGCCAAGGAATATTTGCTAATCCAATGCTGGAGTAGATTGAAGTAAGACTCCTGTTGAGAAGAGCGATCGGATGATTTGAGCATCAATGCCCTCAACCTTCACAATAAAACTTAAGTCGCTGCTGCTGGTTGCTGCCAGACAACATCTAGGGAATTTTAACATGGCTGTTCTCATGCGATTTGTCCTTCCGTCATTACAGAAGATGAAAAAGTCCATTGTCTTTGCCTTTCAATTCCCTTATCGGCGCTGGCGCTGGTTTCTCTTGGGACTCTTAACGGCACTGTTAATCCTCTGGCCGCTCCCCAATCTAGCCCAAACGCCGCCCTCTCGCTCCGTACAGAATGCTCCTGTCGTTTTGGACGGTCGAGTTGTATTTGAGGTGGGTGCAGCGGGGAGCTACAGCGCCCAGAAGCGAGCTGAGATTATCAGCAATTTGCTCGCAGAAGTGAGGAAAGCGGAACAAATTGAGGTTGAGTTAGGACAAGAATCTGGAGCGACGGTCATTCGCGCGAACGACGAAATTTTGCTCACGGTCACGGAGCGGGATGCAGAGAATCTCCAGGTGCAGGGAGAGCGCTGGGTCAAAACCGTTGAGGCTGCTCTGCAACGGAGTCAAGAAGAGCGATCGCCGGCCTATGTGCGCCAGCAAGTTTTGGCAATGGCAGGCATTGTGTTGGCGAGTATTGTGCTGTTTGTGTTGCTGCAATGGGGGGAAAAATGGCTTGTCCTAAAGCTCTCTCGCGGGTTGGGACAACCGTCCTCTCCGCTTTACGGCTGGGAGCAACCCGTCAAAGCGATCGTCCGCATTGTCCTGGTGGCGGTCGATGTGGGTTTTTGTCTATTTGTCCTGTTCTTGCTGAGCGATCGCCTCCCCCAAACTCGCCACTGGCGCTATCAACTCCAGGGTCTTTTTTTTAACCCCCTCATTCCCCTCGGCGAGAACAACGCCAAATCTTTATTTGAATTGTTATTGCTCGTGGGGACAAGTTTGGGGTTGTGGTTTGGGATTAGGTTGGTAGCAGGACTACTCCAGTCCCGAATTCGCACCCGAATTGGCACGGAGAGGATTCCTGATTTTGTCGTGCAGTTGGTGCAATACTCGCTGACCTTGCTAGGACTGCTCATTTTGCTGCCGATGTGGGGCTTTAACTTGGGATCGCTAGCGATTTTTGCGAGCGTTTTGGGAGTTGGAATTGGTTTCGGCACGCAGAATATTGCCAATAACTTTATCAGCGGCCTCATTATTACCCTGGAGCGCCCGATTAAGGTGGGGGATTTCGTTGATGTGGACGGTTTGGTGGGGATTGTTGAGAATATTGGCGCGCGCAGTACGACGATTTGTACTCTCGATCGCGTTACGATCGTCGTTCCCAATTCCCGCTTTTTAGAAACAGAGGTCATCAATCGCAGCTACGGCAACCCCGTCTCCCGCCTGCGAATTCCCATCGGAGTGGCCTACGGGTCGAAGGTGGAAGCGGTGAAAGCGGCGTTGCTAGAGGCGGCGACGAGCCATCCAGAAGTGTTGCTGCGCCCCCAACCTCAGGTTTGGTTTCAGGAGTTTGGGGACAGTTCGCTGAATTTTGAACTGCACGTCTGGACGGGAGAGCCGAAAAATCAACCTCGGATTAAGAGCGATCTCAACTACCGCATTGAGGAGAGTTTGCGCCGCTATGATATCGAAGTGCCTTTTCCCCAGCGGGATTTGAATCTGCGATCGCCCTACCTCGAAACCTTGATAAAAGCGCTAATTGGGCAATACAATCCGGATTTATTGCAGGAGGAAGCGGCAAAGATTGAAACGGCAGATGGTGAAGACAACCCCCAACCCAACCCAACTCTGGCCGTTCAACCCCCAACCGAACCGACAGCGGCCAAATTTCGCCACAAAAACCACTGGAGAGCAATCGATATTGAGAAGGTGGCGGCCCGGATGCGAGGCGAAGGCGGGGTGAAAATTAAAGATCGCCGCTATCGCCTCAATGTTTATCCCTCCTGTTTCGTCGGTTCGGAGGCGGTTAGCTGGTTGGTGGAGTGCTATGGTTGCACGCGGGATGAGGCTGTTGCGTTGGGTAAGAGGTTGGGCGATCGCGGTATTATTCACCACGTCGCCGACGAACATCCGTTCCAAGATAAGTACTTGTTTTATCGGTTCTATGCGGATGAAACCGCTAATCGTTGAGTTTTCCTTGAGTTGGGCAGGTTTAACAGCCCTATCTTATCGAAGAGACACGAGCGATCGAGAAAACCTGCCCCTACAGCGTCCCCGACTCCCCACTCCCTAAGAAGGCATCAATGTTGCAACGGGGAAGCGTTCCATCAGTTGCATCGCCCGACGAGCATTAAGCTGCAAGGATTTGGAAATATGGGGAATATGGGGGATTTGGGAGAGAAAATCAACGGTACGGCGCAACATTCTGACCAAATCTCCCTCATCGGCGTTGGTGTTCTCGCACAGTTCGCTCCACTCAACCCCCAACGCCCACTGCTCGACAATCCCCATCAAGTCAATTGCGTCGTCTTCGAGCCAAACGGGAAGGGCAATTTTATAGCGATGCTGGCGCTGAATGAGGTGGCGCTTCAGTCCTCGCAGTTGATTGAGTTCTTCGATAACGGTGGCAGAAGGCGTGTAGTTTGTCCAGATGTCGGGGCGAGGGGGCTCGGAGATCAAGATGCAGGCGGCGGCAGCGAGGTGGTGGGGATCGAAATCGTCGAACACTCCGGAGGTTAAGGCCAGTCCCAACCACAATTCGTTCTCACCGCGAATGGCAGCAGCAGCTTGTCCGAGGTGGGTCGGGGAATAGTCTTTGAGCGCGTCGAATTCTCGCAAGATTTCAACGAGGTTCAAGAATTCTTTCCAGTGGTAGGTTTGATGTTCTCGATAGTTGCTTTGGCGCTGCGTGAGGTCTTTGCGGAGGGAGAGGCGACGCTTGTGGCGTTTAATCAAGGTTCCGGGTTTTCCCCACTGTTTGAGGGGATGATTGTCGAGTTGGGCTTGGACGGCTTCGAGTCGCTGTTGTTGGGCGAGGATTTCGGCGGGTTGTTCGACGTTTGGGGCGCGATCGCCAATCGCGCTGGCAATTTCAGCGCTGGCGCGATCGCCTTTGCGATGTCGCCCCAGTTTAATCTCCAACTCCTCTGGCGGTACGAGGCGAGCGAGTTGTTCGGCGGTTAGGGAGGCGGGCGCGATCGCCGCCAGATCGACGGTCGAAACCACATACCAGCGGTTGTCGCCCCCCAAACAAATAAAATAGGGCGCTTGACCGCGACCGGGCGTTTGGGCAAAGAGCAGGGCTGGAAGGGGTTCGGCCGCAGGAACGTGCTTTCCTTTGAGGGCTAAAATTTGTCCGGGAACGAGGGCGGACAAGCTGGCTGTCATCTCGACTTTTCGGGCGGCCTCGGCTTGTTGTTGCAGGGTTTTGAGCAGGCGACGCTCTTCCCTCAGGCGCTCTCGGAGCTTTTCGTAGTTGGCAAACTGTTGCACCTTAATGGGAGCGAGTTCCACATCAAGCTTAGCCAGTTCCGTCGTTAAGTCCGCGATCGCTTGCTGTTCGGGAGCGAGATTGAGCGCCGCGACATACTGAGCAAAACTCCGTTCCAGCAACTCTTTTGCCTCATCAATGCTGTGGGTTTGCAAGAGGTTCAACACCATCCCGTAGTTGGGCGTGAATTGGCTCACCAGCGGATCGGCATCTTTCAAAGCCAGGCTTGCTGCATCTTTCGCCCCCTCAAACGGCGTTTGGACGGTCACCACATAGCCAATTTCGTCCATCCCTCGACGTCCCGCACGACCGGCCATTTGTAAGAACTCGGAGGCGGTCAGCAAGCGGTGGCCGCGATCGGTGCGCTTGGAAATTGAGGACAACACGGTGGTTCGAGCGGGCATATTAATCCCTGCTGCTAGGGTTTCTGTGGCAAAGACCACCTTGACCAATCCTGCTTGAAATAACTCCTCAACCAAGCTCTTCCAGGCCGGTAAAATGCCAGCGTGGTGGGCGGCGATGCCACGATGGAGAGGTTCGAGCTGTCCGGCACGAGCTGCATTGGGATTGCGGGCTAAAAAGTCGTTGATTCGGCGCTTCAGTTCTGCTGCTTCCGCTGCGTTTGCCAGGTTTACAGAGTCCATTTGACTGACAGCTTGGTCGCACCCGCGACGGCTGAAGATAAAGTAAATTGCAGGCAGCATTTCCCGTTTCTGCAACTGAGCGGTTACCTGGGCTAAGGTCGGGCAATCTTCGCGCCGAACGCGCCGCTTGTGCTTGTGATTTCGCTTGTATTTGCGAACTTTGAGGCGAGGATTGAGCTGAGTTTGTTGGGAGTTGAGCAGTGGAAATAGCCCCTTAATCGTGCTGAAGTGGAATTCTAGAGGAATGGGGCGAAAGTCCGATTCGATCGGGACGGTGGGGCCGTGAACCCGATCGATCCAGCGAGCCAACTGGCTGGCGTTGGCAATGGTGGCCGACAAGGCTATCAGTTGAATATCGGGCGGGCAGTATACAATTGATTCTTCCCAAACCGTTCCTCGCTGGCTGTCATTCATGTAATGACATTCGTCTAAAATCACTGCCGTGACGTTCTCCAGGGAGGTTCCCACCTGGCCGATGGGCGTGCCGTAGAGCATATTGCGAAAGATTTCTGCGGTCATCACCAAGACTGGCGCATCGCGGTTGAACGAGGCATCGCCGGTGAGCAAACCGACTTTCTCCTCTCCAAACTGCTGGCGGAAGTCGCGGAATTTTTGGTTGGAAAGGGCTTTGAGGGGAGTGGTGTAGAAAACGCGGTTGCCTCTTGCTAGAGCTTGATAGATCGCATATTCTCCGACGAGGGTTTTACCCGATCCGGTAGGAACGCAGACCACGACGGACTGACCGGCATCGAGGGCGGCGATCGCTTGGGTTTGGAAGTCGTCGAGCTTAAAAGGAAATAAAGTCTCTAAATCAAGGCTAGAAGAAACGCTCACAAAAGTTTTTCAATTTCAGGAATTGATGCCAGAATTTGTTCTATTGTGACATCATGTGAACTACCCAGCGCCAAGCTTACGCTATGGCGTGGGCTTCTGACTTCATCGGGGAATGCCTTAGTACGGATTTGCGTCCGCGCTTTGGGCTTACTTCCCCTCCATCAGCAGCCGTCCTGGTTCCCAAGACGGATAGCATTCTGATTCCTTCTGCTCTGATGTTGATTGCCGCATTCTCGTCGCGGTCATGATGCGTCCCACAATTGGGGCAATCCCAATAGCGAACATCTAGGGGCAGTTCGCTGATTGGGTAGTGGCACTTTGAGCAGGTTTTAGAACTGGGGAACCACCTATCAATCTCTACGAGTATTTTTCCCTCTCTTTCGAGCTTGTACTGCAAGAAATTGACAAACGTACCCCAACTTACATCAGATATTGCTTTGGCTAGTTTATGGTTCTGAACCATGCCCTTGACGTTGAGATTTTCGACTACGATGACTTGGTTGTCGTCAACAAGCTTTCTGGATAACTTATGCAGGTAGTCTTGACGGACATTTGTGACTCGTTCGCGAACAAGGGCGACTAATTTCCTGGCTTTTTTTCTAGATTTACTCCCCTTCTCCTTTCTCGATAGTTTTTGCTGTTTCCTCTTCAGGTTCCGTTCGTGTTTTGCCAAGTGCTTAGGGTTGGCAAACTTAGATGTTTTGACCCCATCGTTGACAATTGCGAACTCTTTCAACCCCAAATCAATCCCGGCTACTTTTCCGACCGCCGAAGGTGTTGGGTTATCCTCTTCGAGTTCCACTAACACAGCAGCATAGTACTTTCCCGATGGGGTCATGCTAACCGTTACTGTCTTAATTTTTCCTTCAATCGGTCGGTGAAGCTTAGCTTTGAGTGTACCAACCCGACCCGGAAACTTGAGGCCCCCATCGACAACCCTGACAGACTGAGGGTACTGGATTGATTGCTTCCCTTTCTTTGAGTTGAATCTGGGGTATCTAGCCCTACCATCAAAGAAGTTCTTGTAGGCGGTTGTCAGATTCAGCGTTGTCGCCTGTAAAACTTGAGAGTAGCAATCAGATAACCACTCTTGTTCTTCTTGTTTCTTCAGTTGTGGGAGGTATCTATTCAAGGCACTGCGGTTCAAGCCCTTCCCCGTCCCTTTGTAGGTTTCAATGCACAGATTGAGTGCATAGTTCCACCACCAACGAGAGCAACCAAAGTGCTGAGATAATACCTCTTTCTGTTCGGTTGTCGGATACACTCTGACTTTGATGGCTTGATGTCGCACGATCTTTCCCCCTCTTATCATTCTATAAAATTCGCGATAAGATTGTTCCGGATGGTTTGTTGATTGCTTCGACATCGAGTCTTGCAACCCACCTGGGGAGTCTATGTATCAAGGGCGCTGAATCAAGATTACAGTGCGGGACTTATAGCTCCCCAGACCCCACGTCAGTTAAATCTGCATTCCGAATTTTCCACGACTATGGAACCGCCTCTCGAACGCTTTAAGCTGTCTCAAACGGCCAAAGATCGCCTGGTTAAATTGAAGCGCTACACCAAAATCGAGCAGTGGAATGTCCTCTGTCGCTGGGCCTTTTGCCGTTCTTTGGCCGAACCAACGCTTCCGTCCCCCGTTCCTATTCCCGCCGATAGCAATGTCGAACTCACTTGGCGTGTTTTTGGCGGCGAGTTGAGCGATATTTTAGTCGTGGCGCTCAAACAGCGCTGTCATAGTGATGGTTTGGGGACGGACAAAGCAACGCTGGCGACGCAATTCCGCCTTCACCTGCACCGGGGAATTGGCTATCTCGCGGGCGACCCGAACCTAAAAACGATCGCGGATTTAATGGCGATCGCTTCAGCAAGGGAAACTTCTCAACCTCAGCGTTCGGAATCTTAGGCGAAATTGACGCTTAAAAAACCTCATTTTCGATCCCGCGCCACCATTCGCCCAATTTCATCAGATCCTGATGAATATCTTCGATTTGCTGCAAATATTCTTCTGTGGGCATTTCTGAGCGTCGTTCTTGCAACTTTTTCAGGCGCAGTTGGATGAGCAACCAAGGTTTGGAAATACCATCGGTTGCTTCGATGTATTGTGCGAGTTCTTTACTGTTCATAACAAGGGCGCGATTTGGAGTTGAGGTAAATCTGTCGTTCTTTATCGTAAGCTAGCACGAGGCTTTTCTTCGATCGCATTAGATCGCAGAATTTCGCCCAATTCTGAGGAATTTTGAACTCTCTGGTGAAGTTGAGAGGCGATCGGGGAATCCTAACGGTAAGACCGTACTCGATCGTTCTCAACTATGCTAAAACTCAGAACTCCCCAATGCCTCAAACCAAGAATTCGCGCCTTCCTCGCACCATTGGCACCCTCGCCGCCACCACTCTCTGTTTGTGGGTTTCCCTCGCCGCCAAATCGACCCTAGCTCAACCGATCGCGGCCCCCGATGGAACTGGAACCGTTGTTACGGTTGATGGCAATCAATTCAATATTTCTGGCGGTACATTAAGCGGCGACGGCACACATCTCTTTCAAGGTTTCCAGGAGTTCGGCCTCGATGCCAACCAAATTGCCAACTTCCTCGCTACGCCTCAAGTGCAGAATATTCTCGGTCGCGTCGTTAGCGGTAACCCATCCGTCATCAGCGGTTTGATTCAAGTTACAGGAAGCAACGCTAACCTCTACCTGATGAACCCTGCGGGGATTGTGTTTGGCCCGGGAGCAAGTTTAAATGTTTCGGGTGACTTTTTTGCAACCACCGCGACGGGAATTGGGTTTGGGAATGGCAACTGGTTCAACGCCTTTGGCAGCAACGATTATCAAACTCTGGTGGGAACGCCGTCCCAATTTGCCTTCGACTTCGACAACCCGGCTGCTGTTGTGAATGCTGGCAATTTGGCGGTAGGGGAAGGACAAAATTTAACCTTGTTGGGAGGCGCGATCGTCAATACCGGAACCCTATCTGCACGGGAAGGAAGCGTAACCCTGACCGCCATACCGGGAACGAGTTTGGTACGGATTTCTCAACCGGGAAGTTTGCTGAGTTTGGAGATCGAACCACCGAGGAATGCAGGGGGACATCTTCAAGGGTTTACGGCGTTGGATTTGCCGGAGTTGCTGACGAGGACGGGGGTTGAGACGGGGTTGACCGTTAATCCTGACAATACGATCGCGTTGAGCAGTTCTGGGACAACAATTCCCCACGCAGCAGGAACGACGGTTGTTGCGGGAACGGTGGATGTGTATTCTGCGACGGGGTTGGGAGGTGAGGTGAATGCGTTAGGCGATCGCGTCGGCCTGTTTCGTGCAAATATCAACGCTTCGGGGCCGCAAGGTGGTGGACTTATAAGGATCGGCGGAGATCTTCAAGGTAAAGGGGAGATTCCCAACAGCGATCGCCTTTATGTGGATGGGGAGTCCGCGATCGCGGCCGATGCAATCCCCCCCAACCCCCCTTATCAAGGGGGGAGTGGCGATGGCGGCCGCGTTATTCTGTGGGCCGACGGAACCACCTTCTTTGGCGGCGAAATTACCGCCAGGGGAGGGAGTGGGGGAGGAGATGGCGGTTTTGTGGAAGTTTCCGGGGCCCAGGTCTTGGACTATCAGGGAACTGTCGATACCACGGCCCCGCAAGGCAAAGTGGGAACGCTGTTGCTCGACCCCACCAATATTATTGTGGTTGCTGCTGGCGCAGACACTGCAACTTTAGACGACGTTAATGAGTTAATCGATCCCGATCTTAGTGTTGGTGGGACTCGCTTGGACGTTACGGCGATTAACACCGCGATGGCAAATGTTATCTTACAGGCGACCAATGATATTACCTTCGATACGGCGGTGAATATTGGCAACGCGGGGGTGGGATTAACGGCCCAAGCGGGGAATGATATCAACATCAACGCAAACATTACAGCGAATGGCGGCAATCTAACCTTCAGTGCGGACGATGATAACAACGGGACGGGGTCGCTCAATGTCACGAACGCAACCATCGCAACCAATGGTGGCAACGTGACGGCGACGGGACGAGGCGGTTTGGTTCCCATCCATGGGATTACGTTGAATGGCAGCACGATCGATGCGGGTGGCGGCGATGTGACCCTGAACGGTACGGGAAGAGGGGGGATAAACTTCAGTTACGGCGTGAATTTGGAGAATAACAGTGCTGTCACAACGACGGGGACGGGTGCGATCGCGCTAACGGGAACGGGAGGGAATGGCGGCAATAATAATTACGGCATTCGCATCGACAATTCCAGGGTGCAGGCGACCGACGGTAATATTGCCGTCGCGGGAACCGGGAGTGGGACGGGGGAAAGCAACCACGGCATTATCCTCTTCAACGGGGGAACGGTGGAGTCTGTGGGAACGGGTGCGATCGCGCTGACGGGGACGGGAAGTGCGGGGACTCAGTTTAATGATGGCGTTCATATCAACGGCGTTAACTCACAGGTGCGATCGCAGAACGGCACGATCGCCGTCACCGGGACGGGAGGTGCGGGAATGAATGTCAATCGCGGCGTTTTGGTGGAGGGTAATGGCGCGATCTCTTCGGTTAACGGCAATATTCGCTTAGAAGGAACGGGACAAGGGACGGGGTCTGCCAACCACGGGGTCAATATTGCGATCAATGGCACTGTGGAAACGACGGGAACGGGGACGGTGACCTTGCAAGGGACATCGAGTGGAAACGAATTTAACCACGGTATTGCCCTCGACAATAATGGGAGCGTGCGATCGCAAAACGGCGATATTACTGCAACGGGGACGGGGAGTGCCGGAACCAATACTAACCGAGGCATTTCCATTGAAAACAACAGCGCGATCGCCTCAACGAACGGCAATATTAACCTGGTGGGGACGAGTCAAAGCACGGGGGTTGGAAACCACGGGGTCAATGTTGCGGGTAGCGGCACAGTAGAAACGACGGGAACGGGGACGGTGACGCTGCAAGGAACTGGGAGTGGGACAGGGGAAAACAACCACGGCGTAAATCTTGACAGCAATGGCGAGATCGTCTCGACGGGAACGGGAGCAATTTCGATAACCGGGACATCGAGTGGAAACCAGTTTAACCATGGCATCTCGATTAGAAACAACGCGAACGTGCGATCGCAAAGCGGCAATATTACGGCAACGGGAACGGGGAGTGCGGGAGTCGATGAAAATCGCGGCATTTTGGTCGAAGAAGGCGGCGCGATCGCTTCGGTCGATGGCAATATTCGCCTAGAAGGGACGGGACAAGGTACGGGATTTGGCAATCACGGCGTAAATATTGCGATGAATGGCACGGTGGAGTCTACGGGAAATGGAACCGTGACGCTGCAAGGGATGGGAAGTGCGGGAGCGAGTTTCAACCACGGCATCTCAGTCAATGACGATACTCGTATTACCGCCACCAACGGCAATCTAACCCTGAATGGGACGGGAGCGAATGTCGGTTTTGATAATCACGGGGTCAACATGACCAACAGCAGTGCCTTGGAAACGAGGGGGACGGGAACCCTGGACATTACAGGAATGAGTGGAAACAATGCAACAGGGATCTTATCCACCGACGGGACTCTCAATACTACCGGATCGGACATTCGCTTGAGCGGCAACTCCATTCGTTTCACCGGCACTATTTCTTCTCTGGGAGGGAATATTGAAATCCTTGCTCCTGGCGGCAGTATTGAAGTTGGCCAGGTTTCCTCTGAGTCTCCCTCGAACAATGGCGGCAACATTCGTTTGAACGGCCAAGATATTCAGACGGGAAATATAAACGCTAATGGCTCTCAGGTGGCGGGAAACATCGAAATTGCGAGTACGGGGACAATTAACACCGTCAACGCTATCGTCAGCGCCATTGGTGGGACAAACGGCGGCAATATTACTATGAGCGCCTTGGGAGATATTTCCACCGCCGTCCTCAGCATCTTCAACTCCGGTTTCAACGGCAGCAGCGGCAATATTTCCCTCACCAGCACCAACGGCAACATCGATACCACCGCAGGTGACCTCTCTTCTGCATCGGCCAAGGGAGTTGGCGGCAATATTGACTTGAGTGCTGCCTTTAACCTAGCGATCGCCTCGGTTACCGCTCAATCCTTCACCAACACCGGAGGTCGAATTAACCTCAACGCCGGAACGCAGATTGCGGCCGGGGGAGAGATTACAACTAATAACAATGACATTACCTTCAACGCGCCAGTTGCTCTGACTGGCGACACCACTGTTCGCAGTGCGGAGACGGGAAATGTCACCTTTGCCAGCACTATCGATGGGGCCCGCAACCTCACCCTCGACGCGGGGACGGGAATGCTGGGACTTGGCGGTGATCTGGGGAGTACAACTCCTCTCAACAACGTTGCGATTGAAAATGACCCCGTCGTCCCCACAACTGGATTCAAAATTGCCGCAACGGGGAGCATTACAACTGGGGATATTACCTCGCCAGGAGGAATTACGCTGACCAGCGAAGAAGGCGCGATCGCGGCCGGCCTCCTCAACACCGCTGCAAACGCCGACGCAGGCCCTATTCTGCTCGATGCGCGGGGGGACATCCTCGTCAAATTCATCAACGCTCAAAGCTTGCAAAACGGAACGGGAGGGACGGTTGAGATCGCCACTCGCCGCTTCTTCCGAGCAACCCAAACCTTCCGCGATCGCAACGGCCTCGATGCCAGTATTTCCGTCGCCGGAGAAGAAGGCGGAACCGTCACCATTCGACATCAAGGCGGCGGCCTGATCCCCTTCATTGTCGGCGATTCCGACCTCAACGGCACCGCAGGCGCAATTACGCGGGGGAATGCCGCACCCGAACAAACCATTGCTCCCCAACAAACCTTCTTCCCCACCCACAAACAAGACCGCGATCGCCTCCAAATTATTGCTGTCGAACCCGCCGCCTTTATCCCTCCCCCAACTCCTGTTTCCCCTTCACTTCCCTCCCCTACCCTCGCTCCCGATCCCAAACCCAACCCCAACCCCCTCATCCAACTCGCCTTCTTCCTCGGCGACCTCCTGGGAGCAGAAACCCAAATTACTCAACAACCCACCGGCGACTACAAATTTGTCTGGCAAATTAACAATGGCATTTCCGAAACTCCCGATCCGCAAACCGTCCTCTCGCTCCAGGTACAGAACCGCAATCGCTCCGTCCACGTCGAAACAACCCCCTTCGTCGGACGAGTCAACTACATTCCCGACACCGTTCTCCAAATTGAAACCGCACCCTTAACCCCCCTCAAATCCATCGAACAACTCGATCTCGCGCAAGACCCCGAAGATCTCGTCGCCGACATCGACCAAGTGTTTGAAGAGCAGTTTGAGGAGTACCTCGGCGAAAACATCACCGACCGACAGGTAACCGCTCAGAGCATCCGCGACACCTTAAAAACCATCGAACAAGACACGGGAACCCAGGCCGCAGTCATCTACGCGCTTCCCTACCTCAATGAATTGCAACTCGTCCTCGTTCGTCCCGACGGCCCGCCGTTGGTGAAAACCGTCCGCAATGCCACTCGCCGCCAGTTGAAAAATCAACTGTATGCCCTCCAGAATGCCCTGTTTTCCCCCACAACTCCCAGTTACCTCGAACCCGCCCAACAGCTCTACAACTGGCTAATTGCCCCCCTTGCTAGCGAACTGGAACAACTCGGAATCGACACCCTTATTTTCGCCACCGCAGCCGAGTTGAACGCCTTTCCCCTCGCCATTCTCCACGACGGCGACCGCTTCCTAGTGGAAAAATACAGCCTCGGTTCCATTCCCAGTTTCAGCCTCACCGACACCCGCTACCACCCGCTCCAACAGTCCTCCATCCTCGCTATGGGAGCATCTGAATTTCCCCACTCCGGCCATCAACCCCTCCCTGCTGTTTCGGTGGAACTGAACGCGATCGCCCCACCCGGCCAATCATTTCTCAACCAAGACTTTACCCTCAACAACCTCAAAAATCAGCGTCACCGCAACCCCTTCGACATCATTCACCTCGCCACCCACGCCTCCTTTCAACCCCTCAACAGCGACAGTGCTTACATCCAATTTTGGGACGAGAAGATTGGCTTAACCGGACTGAGGAACGTTGAGTGGTACGCCGGTCGTCCCGTCCAACTTCTCGTTCTCAGCGCTTGCGAAACCGCGATCGGCAACCCTCGCACGGAGATGGGTTTCGCCGGGTTGGCCGTGCAAGCGGGAGTGAAATCGGCGCTGGCCAGTTTGTGGCGCATCAACGATCTGGCAACATTACCCCTAATGACAGAATTTTACGCCCAACTGGGGCGCGAGGAGGTCAAGATAAAAGCCGAAGCACTCAGACAGGCCCAACTATCCCTTCTACGAGGTCGGGTGCGGGTTGAGTTGGGCCAGCTACGCGGTGCGGATACAGCCATTTCCCTACCGTCCGAACTCAGCTCTGGGCAAGGAACTGACTTCTCCCACCCCTATTATTGGGCGGGTTTTACGATTGTTGGAAGTCCTTGGTAGCGATCTATCAAGGAAGAAATGAGGGATTGTCGATTTCCCCCGTGTCTCCCAACTTCCCAATTCCCCTCTCCCTCGTCGTCCCCCAACCTCAATTGAAAATTGACAAAGCACTACAACCGGTCGGGTAAGGTGCCAACGCGAATGGTTTGGTCGATTGCCTTGCCTTGACGATGTAACCGTATGGGTAACGCGTCTCCCACCGTCGCTTTCTCGACCGCTTGCTGTACCGAACTCGGATCGCTTGTGGGTTTGCCGTTTATAGCTTTGAGGATATCTCCAGAGCGCAATCCCGCGCGATCGGCCGGGGAGTCGGGAACGACTTGGACAATGAGAACGCCTTCATCTTCCGATATGTCTAAGTTACGGCTGCGCTGCAATTCTGCCTTGACTTCGGGGGTTAGGGCGACCATTTGGATGCCTAAATAGGGGTGTTCGACCTTCCCCGTGGCGATCAACTGTTCCGCGATCGCTTGGGCCGTCCCGATCGGAATGGCGAATCCCAGGCCCTGGGCCCCTTGAATAATAGCGGTGTTCATAGCAATGACTTCGCCGCGATCGTTGAGTAGCGGGCCGCCAGAGTTACCGGGATTGATGGCAGCATCGGTTTGAATAAAGTCTACCCGCTTGTCGCCCGCTCCGATTTGAGAGCTGTTGCGCCCCACTGCACTGATGATGCCGGTGGTAACGGTATTGTCTAAACCGAGGGGGTTGCCGATCGCGATCGCGCTTTCTCCGGGTTTGAGGGTGTCGGAGTTGCCCAAGCGGGCAAAGGGGAGGTTGTTCCCTTCGACTTGAACCACTGCGACATCCGTGAGGGAGTCCGTTCCCACCACTTTTCCCGCTAGGGTGCGGCCGTCTTTGAGCTTCACCTCAACGGTATCCGCTCCTTCAACGACGTGGGCGTTGGTTAAAATCTTGCCATCTGCACTGATAATGAAGCCAGACCCCGTGCCTCGGCGAACTTGTCGGTCGGGCAGTTTGGGAGCGCGATCGCCAAAGAATCTACGAAAGTAGGGATCGTTAAAAGCGTTGGGGATCTCGGTTGCTACGGTCTTTGAGGCATTAATCCGCACCACTGCGGGGCCGACTCGTTCGACCACATCGGCGACCAAATTTGGAGCCGCCGAAACAGAATTTCTCGTTTGCTGTTTGTCCCGGTCTTCCGACAACGCAGCGATTTCTGGATTGGGGAGAGGTGGTTGTGCTTGAGAGAGCAAAGCGTTGCCCCCCAGCGTCACTCCTGCTCCCAACAGGACTAGGGATAGATAGGTTGTTGCCTTGCGCCAGGGGCTTGATTTTGAGGCGGCTGGGACGATCTCAATGATGTCTAGTTGGGCGCGATCGGACTCTATTTTGTTCGTCATGGTTGCGAGCGGTCTATCTCGGTCAATGGAAAAAGAAAAGTCAGCTCAGGATGTGAGAAACGGTTCGCACAGGAGCAAGAGATTGAGCTGACACTTTTTAAGATAGACAGCGCGTATGACTTTCTTGCGACAGCCATATGACAATTACTTGTCGATTTACTTTTGGAGCATTGCCATTGTGCAAATCAGAGGCTCTTCCTGTGCCCTAAAACCCTTTCCTCGCAGGAAGAGAAGGACTTCTACACCGCTCTGACTGTCCTTTTCTTTGAAGGGGAAGAAGGCGATGTGCAACTTTCTACGACACAATAACACTTCCAGAATCGTTGAGGAAAAATCGCAATTCTCAAAGCTCCTAAAATCATAGGTTAGAAATAAGTTACACGCAGCCTGGAAGAAGCGATCGCAAAGAATCTCTTAGCGACTACCCGCAATCAGCCAATTAAACTTCGCTTGGGCTAATTCTAAATGTTCCGAAGACGCGATCGAAGAATTGTGCTGTTCTGGCTCGGTATACAGTTCGTTGATATCGGCATCGTACCCCAAACGGTCTACCGTTCCGCGAATGCGATCGGTCAGCCCCAACAACAGGCCCTGATAAAACCGAGAGGCGAAGGAAATATCTTGTTCGAGTTTTAACTTGAGTTGGAGGTGGGGAATCGCTAAAACGGTTGAAGGTTCAACTGCTTGAACGGTTGCTAGGGGCGGACGACGATCGATAAAAGAAATCTCGCCAACAACTTCACCTTTCCCAATTTTAGCTAACTGTGTGTCTTCTAATAGAACGCGAAAAGCACCGCTCAATACAAAGTACAAAGCATTAATTTGTCCATCTTTCTCAATCAAAATTGCTTCGGACTTAATCCGTTGCTTTTGACTCTTTTGAAGAATCCAATTTAGATCGTCGTTATTAAGCTCTCCTAAAAGTAAAAGTGCTTTTCTTCGACTGTCATTCATGTTCTTTTTTCCCAAGCAGCAAATTCGTCTAATCGCCTAAATTGTACACTCTACTATAAAGAATCGCTGACGGGATTGGTTAATCCCTGAAAGCAAACAGCTTCAATCTTTGCAAGCAAAAATCGAAGGACGATCGCAATGAGAAAAAGACAAAAAACTTAAAGTTTTTGTAACGTTTTTGCAGCAAAGTAAGTTCGACCGAACTGTAAATTGCTGCAATTTATAGCAGCTCTCGGAGTCATGATGGATTGCGACTGTCCCTTCCCCTAGGGAACGAATGTGACGGAACTGGCGCGATGGCTTCGCCGACCCGACCTAACGGTACGCACCGTCATGGCCGCCCAGTTGAGTGACAACGCCGACCTCAGCAACCCCAACGCCGGTGCTAAGCTTAAGCAGATTTAAATAGGGAGGTTCTACACCCGACACCCCACACCCTTTTGTTCAATATCGCTCTCTTTGTTTATATGACGAACAGCTTGACAGACGCAAAAATCTTCTCCGGGCCGGAGAGCGATCGCGACAACGGTTGGGGACGGGCGACATGAAGCTTTAAAATAGTCAGGACTTACGCACCCAGAGTTCGGAAATGCCTGTAATTGACGATTCCCGACTCCCCACTCCCTAAAGCCAAAATTCTGGGTGAGTGGGTCTCGCTGCGTAACTCCTAATCGTTTCTCGTCAAGCGCAATTTTCAAGGCGAAATTGATGCTTGGGGCCAACTGTTTTACTCATTGACTCATCAACACAAACCATGTCCCATTTCACAACCATTAACGTTCAAATCAAAAATGGCGAAACTCTACACAAAACCTTACAAGAGTTAGGGTATGAGGTTGAGTGCAATACTGCCGTGCGCGGCTATCAAGGAAGCCAAACTGAGGCAGAATATGTCATTCGCCGTCCCAATGGTTACGACCTCGGTTTTCGGCGCAATGGCGAAAATTACGAACTCGTTGCTGACTTTTGGGGAGCGAAGATCGACCGCCACCAATTTATTAACACCATCAGCCAAAAATATGCCCGCACGACCTTAATCGCATCGGCGCGCGAGCAGGGATTCAATGTAGAGGAAGAAGAAATTTTAGAAGATGGAACAATTAAGGTGATGGTCGGACGTTGGGTCTAGAACGTTAGTTGCCGTTGAAACGCCGAACAGCCGATGAACTATTTAGCCCATTTGCTCCTAGCAGAACCCTCTTCTGAATCTCTGATTGGCAATCTGCTAGGAGATTTTGTCAAAGGGCCTCTCAAAGAGTTAGAAGCTTGCTACAGTGCGGGGATTGTGGGGGGAATTGCGATGCATCGCCAAGTTGACGTTTTTACCGATACCCATGCAATTTATCGCAGGAGCAAGCGAAGAATTCGCGATCGCTATGGTTTGGTATCGGGCATTATTATTGATGTGAGTTACGACCACTTTTTGACCAATCACTGGCACTCTTTTTCTCAGGACCCTTTGGAGAGCTTCATTGCGAAGATTTACAATTTATTGCGGGAAAATCAAGCGGTTTTGCCCGAAAAACTGCAACAAGTCTTGCCAAAATTGATTGCAGAAAACTGGCTAGCGTCTTATCGGGATCTGGCGGATCTTCGCCTCACGTTTCTGCGAATTTCTCGTCGCTTTAAACGAGAAACGAATCTTGCCCAAGCTGTTGATGGATTGCTTGACAATTATGCAGAAATAGAGTCAGATTTTCTGGACTTTTTTCCCGAACTGATGGCCCGTGCGGCCAGCGGCGACTTCAGTCCCGAACGTGCGAGCGGTTGCGGCGACACCGTTCGGAACAATATTTGACATCTTCCCAACAAGCCGCCCATTTTTTTCGCCACGTAAAGGGACGGTTGCAAATTGGGCAAATCTTGGTGGGCAGGTCTGATTTTTTGCGCTGGCGAGCCATCGATCGCGTTTCGCTTGAGGGAACGGGTGCGGCAGGACTCGAACCTGCGACTCGCTGCTTAGAAGGCAGCTACTCTATCCACCTGAGTTACGCACCCACAAACGGAGCCTAGCTTCAGGCATTGTATAGTCACAGAGGCGGACAAGGCAACGATCTCGGCGAGGGGTTAAGAAACAAACCAGTTGCGATCGATATAGTTAATGCGGGCTAAGGGTTCGAGAGCGGTGAGGATGGTGCGTCCGTAGCTGCGATGGTTGACGCGGTTGTCGAGCAAGGCGACAACGCCTTGAGATTCTCGCAGGGGAACGACTGCTCGTTGCAGTTCTTTTAAGGCGGTGGGTAAGAGATAGTGGCGGAACCAATCTTGCCCCCGGTTTTTGTGATAGGCGACTCTGGCGGCGACCAGGGGATTTTCTAGGGAGGGGATGGGTAAGGTAGCAATGATGAGGAGTTGGGGAGTGGGGAGGCGATCTTGGTGCGATCGCCAAAACTCCCAGCCGCTGACCAAAATACCGCGATCTCTCGCTGGTTTTTTTTCGACTTGCACGAGAGACCCAAATTCAGCGGCTAAAGCCGCTCCCACTTGAGCTTTTAATGGCACGTCTTCCACCAAGACGGTAACGGGTTTGGCGCGATCGCGGCTGAGGGCGACGAGGAGGCGAGTTTGTTGCAAAAAAACCGCTTGAAATTCTGGCGTGTTGGGTAGGGGGAGGCGATCGGGTAAATACAGTTGAATGTGTTCGTGCTGGCGGTGGGGAGAAAATTTCAGACATGTTAGCTCTCCCAAACCCAGGTGCTGGCGGCAGATCGGTGCGGTCGCTTCTCCATCCAGAAACCCACCAATTAAGATTGTAGGTTGTTGCTGCCAAACGGGGGTTAAAGCTGTTGCAACTTCTACAGGAGCCAGGGACAGGGAAAAGCGTCCCTCTTGTCGATCGACCTGCGACCAGAGCAGTCGGTTCTCGGTTTGCCATTGATGCCAAAATTTCTGCCAGTTGGGAAGCTTGTTTTCCAGCTTCTCGCCCTTCTCGGCGGCAAAGAGGGTTGCCAACAGGCGTTGTAATTGTTGTTGCCCGCGATCGCCAATTAAGTAGCAATTGTAGGGATTGGACGGGCGCTCGAACAGGGCTTTTGCGAGCTTGACTCGCACGTCTCGAACCCACTCAACTGCTTCAGAATGCTCCCGCGTTAGCGCATCCCAGTCTGCGAGGCAAATTGTAACGGCGAGATGCTGGCGAGTCCAAACTTCGAGATCGTCCGCTGGGTCGATTAAGGTGGGAATGTTGGGCGGGAAGCGTTCTTGGTTTTCGAGGCGATCGCGCAGCCAACTTTCGGGAGTTACGAGGACGAGGCCTTGAAAGTTTTCCTCTGTCGGAAAGCGATCGCTCGCCTCAATCGGTTTCTGACTGCGACTCCACTGTTGCAAGCGAGGAATAAAGTCCTCCAGCAACTCCTGCTGCACCGATACCGGAGCCACCAACACAACGGGTTTAGAGTACAACAGAACCGACGCGAGATAGCTCAGACAATATTTTGCCCTCGTACTCCCTGTTTGAATTAGCGTCGGACGGCCCAGTTGTAGCGCCCTTGCAACCAACCGGGCCATTGTGAGGTGATGATGCCACTCCGCACGACCTTGCTCTCGCGCAAAGGCTTTCAAAACCTCATGAACTTGGGATATGTAGGCACTACCTTGGGTCACTTCAGTTATCAGCGCCCTTTCATTGAACATTGAGCATTAAACATTTATCAATTCTTTTGAGTTTTCCCAACGGATCGCCGAAACCTCTATCGGTAAAGGATTAAAAGAAACACCCACGGGAACATTGTAGGGGCGGGTTCGATCGATTTCTCCTGAATTTTACCGAGACGGCCCCTCAAAACCCGCCCAACTGATGACTGAATTGATTGGCTCTTCACTTCTTAGGTCAAATCGGTCACGGCCCCAAGGCTACTCGAAGAAACCAGTTTGGCATATTTGGCCAAAACGCCTTTCGTGTAGCGGGGTTGGGGAGGTTGCCAGTTGGCACGACGCTGTGCCAGTTCCTCATCGGGGACGTTGAGTTGCAGCAGGCGTTGAGAGGCATCAATGGTAATCGCATCCCCTTCTTGGACGAGGGCGATCGCGCCCCCAACAGCCGCCTCTGGAGCGACGTGACCCACCACCAAACCGTAAGTTCCCCCAGAAAAGCGGCCATCGGTAATTAGCCCAACAGAATCGCCCAATCCCGCGCCAATGATGGCGGACGTGGGAGCCAGCATTTCCCGCATTCCAGGGCCCCCTTTGGGGCCTTCGTAGCGCACGACGATGATGTCTCCCGCCTGAATTTTGCCCGCCAGAATCGCGTTTAAACAGTCTTCCTCCGACTCAAAAACGCGTGCTGGGCCGGTCATTTTTGGCTGTTTCACGCCGCTGATTTTCGCAACGGCCCCTTCTTCGGCCAGGTTGCCTTTGAGGATGGCGAGGTGTCCGGTACTGTACATGGGGTTGTCCCACGGACGAATGACATCCTGGCCGCTGGGGGGATTTTCCGGCACGTCGGCGAGAACTTCGGCAATGGTTTTACCGGCGATCGTCAGTGCATCGCCGTGCAACAGGCCGTGACTGAGGAGCATTTTCATCACCTGGGGAATGCCGCCAGCTTTGTGCAAATCGGTGGCAACATAGCGGCCAGAAGGCTTGAGATCGCACAGCACCGGAACTTTTGCCCGAATCGTTTCAAAGTCATTGAGGTTGAGGGGAACGCCAATGCTGCGAGCGATCGCCATCAGGTGGAGAACGGCGTTGGTGGAACCGCCGATGGCCATCACGACCGCGATCGCATTCTCAAATGCTTTACGAGTCAAAATTTGACTGGGGAGAATTTGCTGGCGAATGGCCTCGACCAAAACAGCCGCCGATTTTTCCGCACTCTCGGCCTTCTCTTCATCCTCTGCAGCCATAGTGGAAGAATAGGGCAAGCTCAACCCCATCACCTCAATGGCAGAGGACATGGTATTCGCGGTGTACATCCCGCCGCACGACCCCGCACCGGGACAGGCGTTGCGCTCGATATTCGTCAGTTCGGCCTCGTCAATTTTCCCCGCACTGTACTGTCCTACCGCTTCAAAGGCGCTGACCACGGTTAAATCGCGGCCGTCGTAGCGACCCGGTTTAATGGTGCCGCCGTAGACAAAAATCGCCGGAATATTCAGGCGCGCGATCGCGATTGTTGCCCCTGGCATATTCTTATCGCAACCGCCAATCGCCAACACCCCATCCATACTTTGGGCGCTGCAAGAGGTTTCGATCGCATCGGCAATCACCTCCCGCGACACGAGGGAGTACTTCATCCCCTCCGTTCCCATGGAAATACCGTCGGAAACGGTGATCGTGCCGAACATTTGGGGCATCGCCCCCGCCTGGCGCAGTCCCGCTTCTGCTCGGTCTGCCAGTTGGTTAATGCCCATGTTACAAGGCGTAATCGTGCTGTAACCATTGGCTAGCCCGACAATGGGTTTGGTGAAATCTTCGTCCCCGAAGCCCACGGCGCGCAACATGGCTCGGTTGGGCGATCGCTGAATTCCTTGAGTCACCACTTGGCTTCTGCGGTTTTCCGGCATGGATTTGAGTTCTCCTTGGATCGAACGTTTCAAGACGGCAGTTCGCGCATCTCATTCAAATTTTTCATTGTAGAGGGCCTCAGAGCGATCGTTCCGAGACGCGATCGATATCTTTATACTTGAGCATCCTCCCTTCTCTGCGCCTCTGTGTCTCTGTGGTTCCAACAGATCGAGACGTGAGTTCTATTACATAACTTTGATGGTTATTTCTCAAACCTCGATCTCAACTGGGGAGTAGGGAATCGGGAGTCGGGAGTCGAGAAGGCTCAAAGGCTTGTCACTTCGTTGCGGAATTCTGTAACCTTCAAAGCCGTGTCTATTAACATGAGGCGTAAGCCAATTTTTCCCGACTTCCCGACTTCAACCTCTATGTCCGATCTCATTCTTTTCTGGCACCGCTGCGACCTGCGAATCTCCGATAATCGAGGTCTAGCTGCCGCCAGACAGCGCAGTTCCAAGCTCGTTGGCGTTTTTTGCCTCGATCCCAATATTTTGCAGCGAGATGACATTGCCCCCGCGCGAGTCGCCTATCTCATCGGTTGCTTAGTCGCACTGCAACAGCGCTATCAACAGGCGGGAAGTCAGCTTCTGTTCCTTCGCGGCGAACCCGAAAAAGCGATCCCAAAACTCGCCGCAGCACTGAAAGCAAAGGCCGTTTTCTGGACTTGGGATGTAGAACCTTACTCCCAAAAGCGCGATCGCGCCGTTCGGGCTGCTTTGGAGTTTGCCGGACTGGAAGTTTGCAACGGCTGGGATAAACTGCTTCACGCACCGGGGGAGATTTTGACCCAGGCGGGGAAACCCTACACCGTCTATACACCATTTTGGAAGAATTGGAACCGTCAAGCCAAATTGGAACCAGCCTCCACACCGTCTGACCTCGAAGGGTTAACCGCCGACGAACAGCTTGCTACTAAAACCGCCGGCGCGATCGCTCTCCCCACGGCGAAGGATTTGGGGTATGGCTGGGATCGGGGTTTTCTGGTGGAACCGGGGGAAGACGCGGCCAAGGACAAGCTCGCCGAATTTTGCGATCGCGCTTTGAGCAACTACCAGGAACAGCGCAACTTCCCCGCCATTGAAGGAACCTCGTACCTCAGCGGGCCGCTCAAATTTGGTACCATTGGCATCCGAACAGTATGGCAAGCAACTGAGGCCGCCCTCGCCGACAGCCGCAGCGAGGAAACCCGCAACAGTATTATCACTTGGCAAAAAGAACTGGCTTGGCGGGAGTTCTACCAACACGCCTTATACGCCTTTCCCGACCTCGCCGACGGCCCGTACCGCGATCGCTTCAAAAACTTCCCCTGGGACAACAACGAAGATTACTTTCAAGCTTGGTGCGACGGCAAAACCGGCTACCCCATCGTCGATGCAGCCATTCGCCAACTCAATGAAACGGGATGGATGCACAACCGCTGTCGCATGATTGTTGCCAGTTTCCTCACCAAGGACTTAATGATTAACTGGCAGTGGGGCGAAAAATACTTCATGCAACACCTCTGGGACGGCGACCTAGCCTCGAATAACGGCGGCTGGCAGTGGAGTGCCTCCAGTGGCATGGACCCCAAACCGCTGCGCTTTTTTAACCCCGCCAGACAAGCGCAAAAGTTCGATCCCGAAGGGGAATATATTCGTCAGTGGTTGCCAGAATTGAGTTCTCTCGAACCCGAATATTTAGTCACCGGGAAAATTCCCCCCCTCGAACGCCAACAGTGTAGCTATCCTCAACCCATTGTCGATCGCATCAAACAACAGCGAATTTTTAAGGAACGATACAAACAGCAAAGTTAAGCTGTCGGCATTGCTGAATCAAGCTATGAAACTAGGGCGTGTCGTCATTTTGAGCAAGCTGGTTTTGTTCGTCTTCTTGATTGATGTTCTTCCAGAAATAGGGCATACCGAAGGGCGATCGCGCCCCAAAAAACCTGTCATCATCAAGGTAGAGTAACAGGAAGTCAAATCATGTCAACCCAAACAGAATCACCAATGGGCAAAATCATCACAACCCTAACCATTACCAACCGCGTTGATGCGGGTGCAGCGAGTCGAGGTCTAATTCTTGCCGACCAAGTGCGCTCTCTTACTCTTAATAATGTTCTCGTAGATACCGGAGCAACTACACTCTGTCTCCCCAGTAAAGCGATCGCGCAACTCGGTTTAGACCTGCTCAAAGAAGTTGATGTTGCGACGGCGAACGGATTTAGCAAAGCGCGTATTTTTCAAGATGCCAAAATTTCCCTATTGGGAAGAGAAGGAACCTTTAAATGTTTGGAATTACCCGGTGGAAGAGATGCGCTGATCGGCGTAATTCCCCTCGAAGCATTGGGGATTGAATTGGATTTGCGGAATCAAAAATTGAAACTTTTGCCCGAAGAGTCAATGGATACTTATTTGACAATTTTGTAACGAGAGAGCGATCGCGCCCTTCTATTCTCCTCATTGCAAAGGGCACGATGCTTGCGTTCCTCCCGTCAGATTTGAGCTTTGGAATCTATCGCTTTTCGCGTTTTAAGACCTCGCTTCCCCTCAAACGGCAAAGGTTTCCGCAATACCCACTCCATCCCAAGCAACTCTGAGTTTAAAGTCAGTTCCCGGCCAAACGGTGAAGGGTCTGAGTTGAATGCAGAGGTCTTGACTTCTCGACTCGACGCTTTGTAAGACTTGGCTATCTGCTTGCAGCAGGGCCAAGGTCAGACGAGGGGGAAGATATTTTTGACTTCCGGCGGGATGAACTTGAACGCAAATATTCACTTTATCATCGGGTTCTGGGTTGATGGCTACGAGGAGGGTGACCGTTTGATTTTTCAACTGCATCCCCAGATCGAGCAGTTTGGCCCGCATCACTTCTGCTTCGGGTAAGAGTTGGTTAAACAGTCCTTCCTGGGGCGATCGGGACGATCCTCGAAATTGTAGTTGTTGTGCGTTGGGGTTTCCCAGGAGAGTCTCGATACCGCGCACCCCAGTATCTAGAGCGTTTTTGACCTTCTGCGCGACTCCTCCGTCGCGTTCTGGCGGCTCTAAACTCGTTCCGAGCAAGAGTTCCACTTCTTGCCACCCGGCTTCCACAACGTTGGCAAACCACTGGCGGAGGTGAACTTTGGGTTGAGCGAGATCGTCCAAATGGTCGAGGAAATCGTCGAGCGATCGCAAGTTCTGGATGTAGATTTCTCCCGTTCCTGGGGTGGGGGTGAAACCCAACAGCAGAGCCTCTTTTTCGTCCTCGTCAATCTCGACGGCGAGATAGCCGATGCGGTCGGAACAAACTTCGGGAGGAATGACAAAAAGGGGCTGTTCGCTCTTGCGATCGCTAGTTGTTTTGCTCAGAGAACGGCATTCTAATCGTCCCAACCCCTGAACGATTAGGTCGGCCGTATCGGCACACATTCGTACCACGGGGTTCCAGCTATCGCTCTCCTCCAAGCGAGTTTCCACATCCATCAACTGTAGGTAATTGTTAACCGCCAGGACTGCTAAGGTATTGAAGTAAACGCGCTGAGCGATTTTGGGATTGGGTTGTTCCTTCGCAAACTTTTGGGCGGTTTGGAGGTGCGATCGCGGGATCGGTAAAGGTAAAGCATTTTGTTTGAGTACGTCTGAGTGATTCATAACAATCTGGATTGATTAAGCAACAAGGTTGGTCTGGTTAAGTCGTCTGTGTCGGTCGCGTCGAGTGCAACTTACAAATATCCCTGACGTTTGGCGAAGTTTCGCAAGCGAGAAATACACTGACGCTGATAGAAACTTGCCAGAGTGGAATAAGGACAGTCAAACTCTGTTTCGAGGGTTTTCCAGTCAGTTTCTGGCGGTAAGCGGCGCAAGATGAGAACTTGGCACGTTAAGTCCGGCCGTCCTTTGATGTGGGTCTGGGTTAGCTCGCCGTCTGGGTCGGTTTTGGCCCAGTCAAGCGTTTCTTCCCAGATTGGGGGAATCTCTGGGGGAGACTCTATCGTGGCGACGGGATCTTGGAACTCTTTTGCGCCAGAGGATTTGGCGGAAATGTGCTGGATCTTGTCCGCTTGTGCTTGTTGGCGAAAGTCGTGCAGCCTCCACTTGAGGTACTGATTTAACCAAGTGGTGACCGAACTTCGCGTTGGGTCGTACTGCTGTCCTTCGCAAAGATTGCGACTGAGGTAGAGCCAGGTTTGCTGCAAAGCATCTTCGTAGTATTCCGTACGCTCTCGCCAGAGTTTGCCGGAACGAGCGATCGCTCGAATAAGCTGATTTAAATAGCGATTGCGCTGGCGGCTACCGCGAGGGTGCTGGCAGGTTTGGGCGATCGCGCGGACAAGCGTGTTGTCGAGATTGTTGGGCGCGATCGCTCCCACCTCCGAGTCCGGAGGAGTATTTCGTCCCGATCGAGTTGATTCATCTTTCATAACCTGAGTTGCAAACTGGGTATTCCCTCTATTGAACTATCAGGTCAGATTTTAAATTTTTCGCAGCGATCGAAATTTTTTTTGCGTATCCGCGAAATTCTACTGTCTAAGCTAGAATTATCGATCGTGCAGATCGCAGTAGCAAAGCCATGACGAGCAAGCGACAATCTTGGAACCTCGGCAGATTTGTGCGGACTCTCGCCTATTTTGAGATACTGCCCTTGATAGGCTGTATTTCAAGGTTAACCCGCATGGTTTTTGGACGAGAACAAACCGCAGTTCGCTCCCCCAAAGGAACAATTCTGGTGGCCGGGGCAACGGGGGGGACGGGAAAGCGTGTCGTTCGCCAACTCCAACAACGCAACTATCGGGTCAAGGTCTTGGTTCGCAGCATCGAACGCGCCCGACCCCTCTTGGGCGATGTGGTTGAATATTACGAAGGGGATATCACAATCCCCGAAAGCCTCAAACCCGAACTGATGAAAGGCGTGCAAGCTGTTATTTGCTGCACGGGAACTCGCGTGCAACCCGTCGGCGGCGATACCTCGGATCGCGCTAAATATTACCAAGGCGTGAAGTTCTATCAACCGGAAATTGCAGAGTCTACTCCCGAAGCAGTGGAATGCCAAGGCATCAAAAACCTGCTCGCCGTCGCGACTCAACCCCTCAAAACCGCACCGGCGGAAATGTTTCTCTTTGACTTTGCCAACCCCGACGACGACTTACAAGCGACCTGGGGGGCCGTAGATGATGTGGTGATGGGGGGAATTAGCGAAAGTGGCATTCGCTTTGGCAATGATGCGGCCATTTTTGCCGGCAATGTTTCCACGGCCAACTCTGGCGGATTTGCCTCTGTCCGCACGCGCAACTTTACCCCTCCCCTTAACCTCTCTGGGTTTGAGGGCATCCAACTGCGCGTCCGAGGTGATGGCAAGCGCTACAAATTTATTGCACGCTGCGAGGGGAAATGGGACGGCCTGAGTTACTGCTCTTCTTTCGATACGGTTTATAACACCTGGCAGACGGTTCGCATCCCCTTCACCCATCTGATTCCCGTCTTTCGCGCCAAAACGGTCAAGGATGCAGGGTCCTTCGATCCCAGTTGCACCTATTCCATGCAACTGATGCTGAGCAAATTTGAGTACGATGGAGAACTCAACCCTCAGTTTCAGGCGGGGAGTTTTCGCTTGCAAATCGACTCCATTAAAGCTTATGGCGGCGCGACAACGCCGAAGTGGGTGATGGTTAGTTCTGCTGGCGTAACGCGGCCGGGTCGTCCGGGACTCAATTTAGCAGAAGAACCGCCTGCAGTCCGTATGAATGAGATGTTGGGGGGGATTCTCACCTGGAAGTTGCGGGGGGAAGAGGTAGTCCACAGCAGCGGTTTGCCCTATACAATAGTCCGTCCCTGCGCTCTGACCGAACAACCCGGGGATAAACCTTTGTACTGCGAGCAAGGCGATACGTTAAAGGGACAGGTGAGTCGGGAGTCGATTGCGCGGTTGTGCGTCGAAGCGCTGGAACGACCCGAAGCTTGCAATAAAACGTTTGAAGTGCGGGAGGAGGACGAGTCTGGGGAAATGTGTTGGGACAACCTTTTTGCTGGCTTGCAGGTCGATGGTCGCTGACGTTTGTTCGCGATCCTGTTGGATCGAGGATCGCTACTGCGATCGAAACGCGCTCAAATGTACGACCTTTTCCCTTGCGACTAAAGCACTGCCAATCAAATGGGTTCCGCTTAAGCGCACGTCCTCTCCCTCTCCGATGGCGGGAAACTTCTCAAACTTTACCTGATGCACTGCGGACAGGAATGAGTGAGGGGAGATAGGACTATCTTGACGATCGCGCATCTGTTGCGGATCGATCGCGTCGAGGGCATAACTGCGAACTAACTTGGGAAGGAGCTTGTGTAGCGTGGCGGGGGAGTCAAACACATCGAAGCCAATGATGCGATCCGCGATCGCAAACATCGCTCCAACCTGATAGGTTTGAGGCGAAAAGGCCCGCACATAAGCTTCTAGAGACACTTTATACTGCTCGTACATTTGCGCCATGGCTTGAGTGTAAGAAACGGTTTTCAGTCGCTGCGATTTCATCTCTATATCGCCCCACACCGCTCCCTGATTGGACAGCCGCCGACCCTTATAACGCAGCGAGTCCGTCACTTGCGACATTTTCTTCAGGCGACCGCTGGCATAGTAAGCGTGGGGAGATGAGACAAACTCGGCGGATTGTTTTCGCCAGCGTCCCGCCTCGACGCAGGAAACGGGGAGCATGAGTTGGGCGCGTGGCGGCGCGAGAATGGAGAGATTGAGGATGCGATTTTGTTTGGCTCCGATCAACTCTTCTCCGTCTAACAGCAGCACCGGACGATTACCTTCGTTAACGAGTAACAGATCGGGAACGCTCCCCTCCTCAGAAATTTCCGCGATCGCGACGCGGCCCCCTTGCAGGGCTTCATCTAGCGTTAAATAATCCGGAGGGAGGGTTTCTGTTTCTGCTTGCAACAGGGGAATGAGCGTTAAATTTTCGATCGTTGTCTGGGAACCGGGATTGAGGTTGGACAAAAGAGTTTGGATCGCTTGCATCTGTGTCTGGGTGGCAAGGAAAAATTGGGAAGACTCACACAATTGGCTGTTCTAGCGTCTCAACACTTACTCCGGAAAAACACCAATCTTTTATGCAAAAAGACCAAAGAAGCGGACATTTTGGGTGCAAGTCCTGAAATTCAACGCGCGATCTAAAATCAAAAAGCAAGGCAAACGGCAAATCGGATGGGGAATCATGAAAGGTTTTAAAGTCGCCGCTGGGGTCGGAGGAATTGCATTGGTGGGGTTGGGACTGTCGATGGCGATCGCTAACCCTCACTCAGAAGACTACGAAGAATTTGCGGTGGAGCGAATTACCGTCTATCTCAAAGACAATGCTTGCAAAGAATTCCGCGAAGAGATGGGAGACTTTCTGAGCGAACACTGTCCCAAGATTGGCAAGACCCTCATCGATATTGGACGGCCGCAATTGAAAGATGCGATCGCTCGGAGAACGGAGCGACATAACTTGATTTTTTTCAGCATCTACGAAACCACCGTCTCCCTCCAAACCCTGGCTCCCACCTACGAATTTAAGACCGTCGGGGTCTTGCAATCGTTCTATCTTTATCAAGCGCAAACGATTCAAAATCCCTAAAACCTCCGTTATCGGCTCAAATTGCACTGTAGTGTATTGAAAGGCTAATCTTCGGGCGGGCGATCGCCCCTCAACATAAGCTGGTGAGAACGAGGTATAGCGGTAGAGCCTCACAATATCCATGATTAAAAAGCGATTCTCCTACCTGGGTAAGGCTCTCTGGAAACATAAAAAGCAGCTCTCCCACTTAGGGACGATTCTCTTTAGCGTCCTCTTGCTAGGGATTTCCCTCTGGGCCATCTCTCGCGAGATCGAAACTTACAGCCTCCGCGACGTTGCCAATAGCCTGCGATCGCTACCTAAATATCGCCTCGGACTCGCTCTCCTTCTCACCGCGATCGGTTATTGGGTCACAACGCTATACGACGTTTTGGCGCTTCGTTACATCCGGCGATCGCTCCCCTATCGCCAAGCCGCATTCGCCGCCTTTACCAGTTTTGCCTTCAGCAACAGCGTAGGGTTTCCCCTCCTGACCAGCAGTGCCATTCGCTACCGCCTCTACCTCGGTTGGGGACTGTCAATCTTTGAAATTACTCAGTTGATCGCCTTTGGCAATTTGAGCTTTTGGCTGGGAATTCTGACCGTCGGGGGAGTTTTGTTTGTTCGAGAACCCCTCCCCGTTCCTAAGTTATTAAACTGGTCATTCGCTTCGGTTGAAATGCTCGGAATTATTTTTCTCGCCCTCGTTTCGGCTTATTTGCTCCTGAGCATCTTTGGGGCGCGATCGCTCAAAATAAGTAAATGGGAGTTGCTCCTGCCTTCCCCCCAGTTTTCCATCGCTCAAATTGTTCTGTCTGCGGTGGACTGGGGATTTGCCGTCGGCGTGCTGTATGCACTGGTGGTAACCCCCGAACCCCTCTCCTACTTCAATTTTTTCGCCATTTATTTGCTCGCTCTGCTGGCTGGCTGGATTAGCAATGTTCCGGGGGGGCTGGGCGTTTTTGAAACCGTCTTCATCTTGCTGCTTCCCCCCACGATCGCCCCCGATGCCGCGTTAGGATCGCTGCTGGTCTATCGAGGGATTTACTATTTTTTACCCTTTGGCGTTGCCGTCGTCATGCTCTGGCTGCGAGAGATGTTGCATCGCAGCACCTCTTAACTTTTGTGGAAATCAATAGCTGGTGGACGAGCGATCGCGGCAATATCTAGATAACCTGAGTTCGGGTTAACGGTACTTTAGCGAAAATCAAGCCCAAATATAGCCTTGACTCTCTATATACCGTCTAAATAACCTGAGTTCGGGATAAGGAAAAGGACAGGTAGTAAGGTGAAAGTTA
>Ga0207422_1001996_pt1 | contig 31681 bp, 30 predicted proteins | sample MarCyaLeptolynsp_FD_187757 | JGI IMG/M metagenome (GOLD analysis project Ga0207422, IMG submission 187757) | Marine cyanobacterial communities from Panama - species 1 Leptolyngbya sp. (SPAdes) | ecosystem: Environmental > Aquatic > Marine > Unclassified | place: Panama: Panama City | collected... | reverse complement strand
GACAGCCTGGTTTCGATCGCCGAGACCGCGTCACTTGCAGTCTGGCCAGTCGCTGAGGTGCTGACGTCTTCGATCTTCTGTTCAAGCTCGGAAATCTTGCTTTCGGCTGCCGAAAGCGCGCTGGCGAGTTGCTGGTCCTGTTCCGGCGTCAGTTTCAGGTAACCGGCCTGATGTAGCCCAAAGCCGCCGCCAAGGACAATAATGCCGCCGATCACGGCCGCAATCAGCACACCGAATGCTCCGACCCCACCACGTTCCTGCGCGGCAGGCGGGTTGGAAAAGGTCGACGATCCGGAAGGTTTGGACGTTTGCGCCGACGTCGTGGGTCTCGTGGTTCCCGTTGATCCAGGCTTGGCGGATGTCGACGATGTCGCGCTTGTCTTCGCGGAGGATGACGGTTTTGTACTTGAAGGCTTTGCGGAACTTGTCGCTGCACCGGTTGAGGCACTTTTAGTGGCAGAAGATGTTGAAGCAGATCCGGCTTTCACACCTGCCGAAGGTGTCGAGGACGAGCTGCCCGGCTTCGAGGTCGCAGACGGTGCGCCGCCCGGCTTTGCATCGCCCGGTTTCGCTGCTGTCGGTTTCGTATCAGCCGGTTTCGTGTCGGCCGGCTTTCTGTCCGACGATGCGGAGCTGCCGGACTTCGGCACGCTCGATGAAGAGCTGCCTGTTGCCGCACTCGCCGATGGTGTGCTTCCCGGCTTGTCCGCGACCTTCTCCGCCTTCAGGTCGATCGTGACCGGCCGCTTGGACCCTGCGGCGGTTGACGGCTTGTCGCTGCTGCCCGGCTTGTCTGAGGAGCCGGAACCGGTGCCGCCTGAAGAGGACGTTCCGCCAGAAGATTTCTTGTCTGTCGCCATCTGCTCTCCTCCTGAACCCATTCTGAGCGGGTTCTTTCACTCACTATACACACCTCTTGGCGAAGCGGTACCGCCTCGAAGCAGTCTTTTGCGCGCTGCAAAACAACGACTCCACCTGATCTGGTTAACACTCTCCTAAAGCCAGATCCAGCAGTGCCTTTTCGCAAGGTCTCTCAGCCACTTTCACCTCCATATGATCAGATAGAGGCTCCGCTGCCTGATGCGAGATCGCGTAAATTCGCAAGCTGGAGAAAATGTGATCCAGCCCGCTGTTTTTGAGCAGTTGCAAAAACGTTTCCGCCGTGCGTCTGGAAAAAACCAGAACACCCTCATATTGGGACGCAACAAGCTTCGCTTCAACGTCTTCCGGAAGGCGCGTCGCCGCATCCATCTTGTAAACAACCAGGGTCTTGCAGCTAACACCGCCGTTGGTCAGTGCATCCTCAAGGTCGCCTGCGCGGTCCTTTGCCGCAGGATAAAGGACGAAGCCCTGACCCAGTCTGTCCTTGTGCGACAGTATCAGCCTGCCCAGAGCCGCAATATCGCCGGAGGCCGATCTGACGTCATGGTATCCGGCCTCGTGGCAGGCTTGTGCAGTGGTGTCTCCGACCGTGAATACGGGCAAGTCCCTCAATTGCTGCAATTGCCCGTGCTGCTGCAGCGCCTCGACCGCCCGCCGGCTGGAAAAGGCGAGCGCTGCAACGCCCGTCAGATCGATCGTTTCCGGAGGCGAAGGCGTGAACAACAGAAGCGGTGCTTCATCCGCGGCCTGCCCTGCGGCCCTGATCCTGTCGGCGGTCCGTTTGCAGTCGGGTTGCGGCCGGGTCACGAGGAAACGCATTGGTCTAGGGCATGGACTCATGAATGAAGCAGATTTGGTTTGGATCGTTTTGGCCAGCTTCTAGGAACGAACGTATAGGAAATGTGGTGCATTTATGAGGCCGCACCCTAGTCTTCGCTGAGAAAACCCGGCCCCATGCGGGCTTTCAACGCTTCACCGGCGGCAACCCCGATCCGGATGGCATCGCCAACGGCACCGCTTTCCTCCGTCTCGTGGGCTTCACTTCCGTCGGGCTTCAGGACGATCCCCTTGAACCGCAACGTGTCACCGTCAATGGTGGCAAGACCGCCGATTGGCGTTCGGCAGGAGCCGTCCAGAACGCCAAGGAAGGCCCTTTCGGCATCCAGCCTGATTTGTGTTTCCGCGTCGTGGATCGGCGCCAGCATGGCAAGGATTTCGGCGTCGTTTTCCCTGCTTTCGATGCAGATTGCGCCCTGTCCCACCGCCGGTAAAAACGTGCTGGTGTCAAGCAGGCTCGTGATCTCGCCCTCAAGGCCGAGACGATTGAGGCCGGCGGCCGCCAGCAATGTCGCATCGACCTCGCCATCCGCCAGTTTGCGCATTCTGGTCTGAAGGTTGCCGCGATACATGACCACTTCGATATCGGGCCTCAAACGCTTGATCATTGCCTGACGGCGCAGCGAACTGGACCCGACAACGGCCCCGTGCGGAAGATCGGTGAGGGTCTTTGCCTTGGGTGACAGGAAGGCATCGCGCACATCTTCGCGCGGCAAGAACGCGGTCAGGGCTAGGCCCTTGGGCAAAACGGTGGGCATGTCCTTGGAGGAATGAACGGCGATGTCGATGCGTCCGTCGAGCAAGGCTTCCTCAATTTCCTTCGTGAAGAGACCCTTGCCGCCAACTTCGGACAGCGGCCGGTCCTGGATCCGGTCTCCGGATGTCTTGATGACTTCGATTGCAAAAGCATCTTCAGAAAGGCCGTGCGCCGCCATCAGCCGGTCGCGGGTTTCATGGGCCTGCGCAAGGGCCAGTGCGCTGCCCCTTGTCCCGATGCGCAAAGGATTTGATTGCAAGGTTTACCGTCCAGATGTTACGCCCGGCACACAACTGCCGGACCAGTATGAGTTTCCCGATCTAATGTCCTATCACAGGCCGCGATTGTAAAACCAATGACTTCAGTCAATTTAAATGACAATGCGACCAATCTGACCGTCCTCGGCATTGAAACCAGTTGTGACGAAACCGCCGCCGCCGTTGTGCGTGGTCCGGCGCAAAAACGCATTCTGTCAAACACCATACGCTCGCAGATCGACGAGCATACGGAATTCGGCGGGGTGGTTCCGGAAATTGCCGCAAGAGCGCATATTGAAATCCTGGACAGGATCGTCGCCGAAGCGATGATCGAAGCCACCTGCACCTGGGACGACATCGACGCCGTTGCCGCAACGGCCGGCCCTGGTCTGATCGGTGGGGTCATCGTCGGTTTCATGACGGCCAAGGCGATTGCCATGTCAGCAGGCAAGCCGCTGATCGGAGTCAATCACCTGGAGGGCCACGCGCTCACCGCACGGTTGACCGACGATCTCGACTTTCCGTTTCTTCTGCTTCTTGTTTCTGGCGGCCACAGCCAGTTTTTGCTGGTGCGCGGCATCGGAGATTACGAACGTCTCGGCACGACGATCGACGATGCTATCGGCGAAGCCTTCGACAAGACTGCCAAACTGCTCGGCCTGCCTTATCCTGGCGGCCCACACGTTGAAAAGATGGCCGCGCGAGGCGATGTGGCCCGGTTCAAGCTGCCGCGGCCCTTGCTCGACCGGCCGGGTCTCGACATGTCCTTTGCCGGCCTCAAGACGGCCTTGCGCACACAGGCAAAAAAACTTGAGCCAGTCGATGAGCAGACAATCGCAGACCTTTGCGCAGCCTTTCAGCGGTCCGTCTCGGATGTGCTTGCCGCTCGCACGAGATCCGCACTGGAGCTATTCCGAAACCGGTACCCGCAAACCGAGCCGGCAATTGTCGTTGCCGGTGGCGTTGCTGCCAATCAGGAAATCCGCAGCGCCCTCACCGAAGCATCCCGTGACGCCGGGGCCCGGTTCATTGCCCCGCCAATGCACCTTTGTACCGACAATGCCGCCATGATCGCCTGGGCGGGTATTGAACGGATGCAACTCGGCCCGGTCGACGACATGGGACTTGCCCCCAGACCCCGCTGGCCGCTCGATTCGGAAAGCGCAGGCGTTCTCGGCGCCGGAAAGAAGGGCGCTAAGGTTTAATCAAGCCAAGTACCCTATTGCGCTCCGTCTAAATCGCACCCCGTAACGCGAGAATTCACACCGGCGCCCTTTTTCCTCGTGAGAGTGCCTGCTAGGAAGAACGCCTTCCAAAAAGGACTTCTCTTGCATGCACGTCTACCACAAGGCCTACGTCTACCTGACTTGCGGAACGGATCTTCTGGTCTTTTCCGAACCGGATCACCCGGAAGTCGGGCTTCAGGTACCAGGTGGTACGGTGGACCCGGGGGAAAGCTATCTGCAGGCAGCCCTCCGTGAATTTGCCGAGGAGACAGGACTTTCATTGGATATCGCGCTCGAATCGTTCGCGGACCAGGACCGGATCTTCGAAAATGTTCCCGATTGCCTCGATGGCTTGCATCGGCGGCGGCATTTTCATGGGTCTGTCCGGGAAAAGCCCGCTGCGGAATGGGAACATTTTGAAACCTCTCCGAGCGCAGGCGGACCACCGATCCGGTTCCGCCTGTTCTGGATAGATTTGTTCTCTGACGATGCACCTGCCGAGGCCGGGTTCTTTCACGGGTTTGGAGCGCAACTTGAAACACTACGGTCGCGCATGGAAAGGCAGAGCAATGGGCGCCATTAAGACTGTCGGCGTCATCGGTGGCGGAGCCTGGGGCACAGCCCTGGCCCTGACGGCTGCCCGGGCCGGACGGGAAGTAAGGCTTTGGGCAAGAGATCCGGAAACGGTCTCTATCATCCGCTCCCGGCGGCAGAATCCGCGCTATCTCGCCGGTATCACCTTTGACGAGGATCTCAACGCAACTTCGTCGCTGGAAGAAGCAGCAGATACAGACGCCGTGCTGCTGGTCACGCCGGCGCAGACAACCCGAGCCATGCTTGCCGCGTTGAAGGAAACCGGTGCCGTTCGTGGTCCGGTCGTGCTGTGCGCCAAAGGCATTGAACAAAGCTCGGGTTTGCTCTTGTCACGGGTGATGAGTGAGGAACTTCCGGGCGTGGAACCCGGCGTCTTGTCCGGCCCGAGTTTTGCCGACGATGTTGCGCGCGGCCTGCCGACCGCCGTCACGGTTGCAGCCAATTCCGCCAAGAGCGCCCTCAGCCTGTGCGAAGCGCTGCAATCGGTCTGCTTCCGCCCCTATGCCTCGATCGACGTCCTTGGAACACAGATTGGTGGTGCACTCAAAAACGTTCTGGCCATCGCTTGCGGCGCGGTTGTCGGGCGCAAGCTGGGTGCCAGTGCTCAGGCAGCGCTGACCGCGCGCGGGTTTGCCGAACTCACCCGGCTTGGCACAGCGATGGGAGCCCAGAGTGAAACCCTCACCGGGCTGTCAGGGCTTGGCGACCTTGTTCTGACCTGCTCTTCCAGCCAGTCCCGAAACTTTTCCTTCGGGCTGCGGCTCGGCGAAGGCTTCATGGCGTCTGAACTGATATCCGCCGGCGGAAAACTTGCAGAGGGCGCCCATTCGGCAAGGGTCGCGGTCAAGCTGGCGCAAAAGCACGACATCGAAGTACCAATCTGCGAAACGGTCGCCAGGATGATCGACGAAGACCTTTCGATCGACGATGCTCTCAACACTTTGATGGCGCGTCCCCTGAAAGCGGAATCGGAAAGCCTTTAACGGCGCATTCCGGGATTGAGTTTGTCATGAGTCGGCCCTAGGTTCTGACGAACTTCGCTTAATCAGGGATCCCACATCATGCTCTATGCCTTGATCTGCACCGACAAACCCGGTGCATTGCAAACCCGTCTCGACAACCGTGATGATCACATCGCCTTTCTGAAAAGCCTTGGCGACGGCCTGAAAGCCGCCGGGCCCTTCCTCGACGACGACGGCAACATGACCGGATCGCTTGTCGTGATCGAGGCCGCTAACCGGGACGAGGCGCTCGCGATAGCGGAAGAGGACCCCTATGAGCGGGCAGGCCTGTTCGAGAGCGTCGAAATCCGTCCCTGGAACTGGGTGATCAAGAACCCGGAGGTAAACTAAGTGCAATATTGGCTGATCAAATCCGAGCCGGACAAGTGGTCGTGGGAGCAACAAAAGGCCAAGGGGGATGCCGGCGAGCAATGGGACGGCATTCGCAACTATCAGGCCCGCAACAACATGCGCGCGATGGAGATCGGCGACAGGGCCTTCTTTTATCATTCCAATATCGGCAAGGAAGTTGTTGGCGTCGTCGAGGTGTGCAGTGACATCCATCCGGATACGACCACGGACGATCCGCGCTGGGAATGCGTGGATTTCAAAGCCGTGTGCGACATGCCCAAACCAGTCTCGCTTGCGGATGTGAAAGCAGAACCGCGCCTTGAAAAGATGGCCCTCGTTGCCAACACCCGTCTTTCGGTGCAACCGGTCACGGAAGACGAGTGGAAGATTGTTTGCGAAATGGGTGGTTTGAAAAAGCCGGCATAGTCGGCGCCACGACACCCCACTCTCGGTTTCACCCCCTCGTCCGGCGAGGAGGGTTTTGGGAAACGCGGGATGCTAAACGCAAGACGCGTGTTCGCGACAAACCGGAATGGGTAATGTCCATGTCCCCCATCGAGGACCCCGTCGGTTTCATCCGCCGGGAGACCAAAATCAAGCCGGTTCCCCATGCTGAGGAAATCCGGCTCCACCTTGCCGATGAAGCCATGGAGATGTGGCAGAAGACGGAAGAGGAACTGGGAGAGCTTGGGCTTGCTCCGCCTTTTTGGGCCTTTGCCTGGGCAGGTGGCCAGGGGCTTGCCCGCTATATTCTGGACACGCCCTCGCTGGTTGCTGGGAAAAGGGTTCTCGATTTTGCCTGCGGGTCGGGTCTTGTCGGCAATGCGGCGATGATGGCCGGTGCAAGATCCTGCCATGCGGTGGACATCGACCCTTTCGCGTTGGCGGCAACCAGTTTGAACGCGAAGCTCAACGGCGTGGAGCTCACCCTGGAAACCGCCGACATTACGTCTTCCGATCCTCCGGAGGCCGACATCGTCTTTTGTGGCGATGTCTTTTACGAAAAGCCGATGGCGGTGAAGGTCCTTGCCTTCCTGGACAGGCTGACCGATGGCGATACAGAGGTCTTGATCGGTGATCCCGGCAGGTCCTTTTTGCCGACAAAACGCCTTATTGAGCTGGCTGAGTATTCTGTGCCGATCGTTGCTGCTCTGGAGGACAACGAGGTAAAAAGAACGCGGGTTTTCCGCCTGTCGAAAAATTAATCCGCAGCATATGGGAAAGTCGGATCATTTCGGTTATTTAGCGATCAATCGGTCAGTTTTTCTACCTTCAAGCTTTCCCTTTGAATTATGTGCGGTAGGTTAGCGCGTAGACGACCAATTTCTAGTTTCATCCAGCGTCCAGGAGTGTTTGATGCCCATCGTGAACCGCCTTGCCGACCTCGCTGACGAGATCACCGTCTGGCGCCGGGATCTCCACGAGAATCCGGAAGTTCTTTACGAAACCGTGCGCACAGCCGGCAAAGTGGCGGAGCTGCTGGAGAGCTTTGGCGTTGATGAGGTCACCACCGGTATCGGCAAGACCGGTGTGGTGGGCGTCATCAAGGGACGCAACGGCGGCACTGGTCGAACCATCGGCTTGCGCGCGGACATGGATGCACTGCCGATCGAAGAAGAGACGCAGAAGCCCTACGCATCAAAGGTTCCCGGCAAGATGCACGCCTGCGGCCATGACGGCCACACCGCCATGCTCCTCGGCGCTGCCAAATATCTCTCCGAAACCCGTAACTTTGACGGCACGGTGGTGGTGATCTTTCAGCCCGCCGAAGAAGGCGGCGCCGGCGCCAAGGCCATGATCGATGACGGCCTGATGACCCGCTGGCCGATTGACGAGGTCTACGGCATGCACAACTATCCGGGCATGCCGATCGGCGAATTTGCGATCCGCAAGGGCCCGATCATGGCGGCAACGGACGAGTTCAAGATTACTGTTACCGGCAAGGGTGGCCACGCCGCCAAACCGCACCAGACCATCGACCCGGTTGTTGCCGGGGCCAAGATCGTGTCCGCCCTTCAGACCATCGCCAGCCGGAATGCCGATCCGCTCGATTCAGTGGTTGTCTCCGTGACCGTCTTCAACGCGGGCAGTGCTTTTAACGTCATTCCGCAGGAAGCCGTCCTGCGGGGCACGGTACGCTCCTTGAACCCGGAAATGCGCGACCTCGCCGAACAGCGTATGGAAGGCATCGTAAAGTCCATCGCCGAGGCCTTCGACGCAACCGCAGAGCTGCATTTCCGGCGCGGATATCCGGTAACGGCAAACCACGACGAACAAACGGATTTCGCTGCAGGGATCGCAGAAGGAATTGCTGGCGAAGGAAAGGTCAACCGGAACATTGCACCGATGATGGGCGGTGAGGACTTTTCCTACATGCTTGAAGAGCGCCCGGGTGCCTTCATCTTCGCCGGCAACGGCGACAGTGCCGGCCTTCACCACCCCGAGTATGACTTCAACGACGACCTTATTCCGGTCGGCTGTTCCTACTGGGTCAAACTCGTGGAAACCGCCCTGCCCGCAAAAGCGGCCTAGGGTACGGACTCATAAATGAAGTCAATTTGGTTTGGATCGTTTTGACCAGCGGCAAGGAGCGAAAGCGCAGGAAATGTGGTTCATTTTCAAGCCTTTCGCGACGAAGCAGATGGCCAAAACGGCCAAATCCGAAGGACGGCAAAATGACTTCACCTCGCAGCGACAACGTGCTTGACCGGGCATCAAGCCCGCTCTTCACACGCTTCCTTGCGTGATTTCGCCATTTATGCCGCCAAATCGGCTTCATTTATGGGTCCGTACCCTAGCATAAAAGCACAGAATTATCCCACAGGTTGTCGTCCCGGTTTGCCGCGCGAGCGGCAAGACCGGGACCCAGTATTCCGTGTGGCCGCGACTGAAAAAGACGACCAGACAAGAGTTTACTGGATCCCGGCCTTGCGCTTCGCTCCAGCCGGGATGACAATTCTCGGGGACGGCCCCATGTCCAGCTGGACAGGACAGCGTTGGGTCAAACCACAGCAGGACGCTTTGCTGCGGGATTGCGGGTGAAACTGGATCGCTGTGTGCCTGACTGAACGGATCGACGCACAGCGGGATGACGAACGTCGGAATTCGCTATATGACTGACGCCGGTCCCCGCCGGCGTTTTCTTTTGGGCACTTCGCAATGACACTTTCCCCGTTCAAGCTTCCCTTCTTGGTGACATATGTGCTGGTCGGCGCCGTGGTCGGAGTGCTTGTCATTCATCCGCTCAACCTGGTCGTGGTCTGGTGGGAACTGTCGCGGTTTTCAGAGACGGCCCCCAACCTTTTTGAATTCCTGTCGGCGCGCCTCTGGCTGATCCTGCTGCCGCGCCATCTGGATGTCGCGATCGCCTATACATTGGTCGGCGCCATCGTCGGACTGGCCTTTGCCATATTCACACGCAACTACCTGCGAACCACCGAGGCCTACAAGTCACTGCGCGATGAACAGACGACGCAGATCCCTGCGATCATGAAACAGGGTGAGAACGAGCGCGTCGAATTCAAATCCTCGCTCCGCTGGGACATGAAGGAGGATCGTGTCAACCGAGGCCTTGAAAAGGTTATCGCCAAGACGATTGCCGGCTTCTTCAACGCCGAAGGCGGCTATTTGCTTGTCGGTGTCAACGACGATGGTGAGCCGCTCGGTCTGGACAAGGATATTTCCACGCTGAAGAGCCCTGACCTCGATGCTTTCGAGCGCACCGTCAATGACATCGTGTCGAAATACCTGGGTGGGGATCTGTGTCCCTACATCCACACTGTCTTTTCCAGGGTGAATTCGAAAGACGTGGCGATGATCATCATCCGCCCGACGCCGCGGGCCGCTTATCTCGACGAGAACCGGTCATCTGCATTTTACGTACGAAGCGGCAATTCCACCCGGCAGCTAGACGTTCGCGAAGCGCTCAGCTACGCCAAGACGCGCTGGAACTGACTGGATGGACCTTCTTGCATCGGTCTTTCCGGATCAGCTCGGCCCTGTCGCGACCATCGCGCTTGTGATCGCCAGTTTTTTCACCTCCGCCCTGACCGCTGCTGTCGGCCTTGGCGGCGGCATCGCGTTGATTGCCGTGATGGCAAACCTCATGCCCGCGAGCGCGCTTGTGCCGGTTCATGGCGTGGTTCAGGTCGGCTCCAACGGGGGCCGCGCCCTGGTACAGCTGAAACATGTGGACTGGTCCATCTTCGCCTGGTTCACGGCTGGCGCGATCATCGGAGCCGCACTCGGCGGCGCCATCGCGGTAGAATTGCCTTCCTCTGTCCTGCGTGCCGGCATTGGCCTGTTCGTGCTGTGGGTCGTCTGGGGCAAACCGCCGAAATTCGGCAAGGTCCGCAAACGCGCAATGGCAGTGGCCGGCTTCGCCTCGACGTTTTTATCCATGTTCTTCGGCGCCGCTGGCCCGATCGGCGGCGCCGTCCTGTCGACACTCGGTCTGACGCGGCACGGATTTGTCGCCAACCAGGCGGTCACCGCTCTGGTGATGCATGTTTTCAAGATCCTCGCCTTCGGCGCTCTCGGCTTTGCCTTCGCCCCTTGGGCCGGCCTGATCGTCATGATGATCCTCAGCGGCTTCCTCGGGACGCTTGCCGGTTCACGCCTTCTCGGCAAGATGGAGGAAAAGACCTTCAAGACAGGCTTCAAATGGGTGATGACGGCGCTGGCGCTGAATCTGCTCTGGCAGGCGGGTCGAAGCTGGTTCTGAAGAGATCGGGCGCTGCACCTGAACGCTTGACCGTTCAGGGTGCCTTACTTGAGTTATTCGCAACAGCTGCGCCTTGAAAGACCGGGCCTGACGCTGTAACTCAGCCTCAACGGTTTTCAATAATTTGGGATGGAACGTCCATGGCTTCTCACAGTCTTCTGCTTCTGCCGGGCGACGGCATCGGCGCCGAAATCATGAAGGAAGTGGAAAAGGTAATCGCCTGGTTCAACGAAAACAGCGATATGTCCTTCGACACGACCGAAGGCCATGTGGGCGGCGCTGCCTACGACAAGCACGGCGCTGCGATTTCTGAAGAGGACATGGCCAAGGCGCTCGAAGTCGATGCTGTGATTTTCGGCGCAGTCGGCGGTCCGAAGTGGGACAAGGTGCCTTACGACGTTCGCCCGGAAGCCGGTCTCCTGCGCTTGCGCAAGGAGATGGAACTGTTTGCGAACCTGCGCCCGGCGATCTGTTACCCGGCCCTTGCCGACGCCTCTTCGCTCAAGCCGGAAGTTGTCGAAGGTCTCGACATCCTGATCGTGCGAGAGCTGACCGGCGGTGTCTATTTCGGCGAACCGAAGGAAATCACCGACCTCGGCAACGGCCAGAAGCGCGGCGTCGACACCCAGGTCTATGACAGCTACGAGATCGAACGCATTTCCAAGGTTGCCTTCGAGCTGGCACGCACGCGCAACAACAAGGTCACGTCCATGGAAAAGCGGAACGTGATGAAGTCCGGCGTGCTCTGGAATGAAGTCGTCACCGAGACCCATCAGCACGGCTTTGAAGATGTGGAATTGGATCACATGCTCGCCGATGCCGGCGGCATGCAGCTTGTGCGCTGGCCGAAGCAGTTTGACGTCATCGTCACCGACAATCTGTTTGGCGACATGCTGTCCGACGTTGCCGCCATGCTGACCGGCTCCCTCGGCATGTTGCCGTCCGCCTCTCTTGGTGCACCGGATCCGGTTACCGGCAAGCGCAAGGCGCTTTATGAGCCGGTCCACGGCTCTGCGCCCGACATTGCCGGCACAGGCGCCGCCAATCCGATCGCCATGATCGCCAGCTTTGCCATGGCGCTGCGCTATTCCTTCGAGGAGATCGAAGCCGCCGACAAGGTCGAAAAGGCGATCGAAGCTGCTCTGGAACAAGGTCTGCGCACGAAGGACATCGCCAAGGACGGGGACACCATCGTGACCACGTCGGAAATGGGTGATGTCATCGTCGCCGAACTGGAAGCGCTGAACGCCTGATCGCAACATCGTTTGCAATGAAAGCCGCATACTAGTCACCTGAACCTGAAGTTCGTCTCACTTTTCAACTCGCTCTGAACGAACTTCAGATTCAAAAAGGTGACTAGCAAGTTTATGCTTCTAGTGTGGTTTTCGAATTTGAAATACGCTCCCGCAAGGGTTGCTACGATGAAGCGTGTTTCAAATTCACCAAACTAGTATCCCGTGGGCGGCTTTTCTTTCTGACTGAAGAAGTTCACATGACCGAAGACAAAATCGCACCTTTTCTCGGCACCTGGATCCTGGATGCAGATGAAAGCGAATTCGACCAGGGCGAGCCGCCGAAAAGTGCAACGCTCCGGATCGAGGACAATTTCGGCATGGTCAGCTTCACCATGAACCAGATTTCCGCGGAGGGTGAAGAAACCAGTGACACGTTCGAGGCCATGCCGGACGGGCCGGAAGTAAAGCTTGGCAAGAGCGGATTGGTCGACGCCATGCGGCTGGTGTTTCAGGGCGAACGGAACCTTGTTTCCGAAGCACGGCGCGGCGGCCTCACAATCATGAAGGCTGACCGCGAGCTGTCGGAGGATGGACGGACCCTGACGGTTACACAGACCGTCCATCTGGTCGATGTCGCCAGCTTCACAAACACGTCCGTCTACCACAAGGCGCAATGACCAAATGAAACAGATCATCGGCGCTGTCACGCTTGTCGTGCCGGACTACGACGAGGCGTTAGATTTTTATGTAGGCAGCCTTGGCTTCGAACTGATCGAGGACACGCCGCTGTCAGAGACAAAGCGCTGGGTTCTGGTCGCCCCGAAGGGCAGCATGGAAACGCGCCTGCTCCTGGCGCAGGCAGATGCCCCGGCGCAGGCCGCGAGCATCGGAAACCAGGCCGGTGGCCGGGTGTTCCTGTTCCTCAACACGGACGATTTCGACAGGGACCACAAGTCGATGGTCGCGGCTGGTGTCACGTTTCTCGAAAGCCCGCGCTCAGAACCCTACGGCAAGGTCGCCGTCTTCCAGGACCCGTTCGGCAACAAGTGGGATCTGATCGAAAAGACCTGACCCTAGGGTACGGACCCATAAATGAAGTCGGTACCCTAGTCGCGCTTGATGACCAGCAAAGACAATCCGAGTGTAACAACACCAATCCCTATCCACTCCCTGACGTCAGGGATCTCCCCAAGGACCGGAATTGCCAGAACGGCTGCCGATGCCGGCACCGCCGCCGAAAATCCGGCGGTTGCGGTCGGCCCGAGATGGGTTGCCGCAAGCGCAAAGAGAATAACGGCCACAAAGCCTGGTCCGAGACCCTGATAGGCGGCCTGGAACACGATCGTCGCCAAACCCGTGTCCTCAAGACCGGACGGAAGCAGGAACAGCCAGATGGGCACGAACAGGATGGCATTCGGCACGTTGACGAGAACCAGCGCCTGACGCGGTGTCACCTGCCACTGCCGGACGCCGAATATATAGATCGAAAGCACGGCGGACGCGCTCAGGAACAGTCCTATTCCAACGCCCACGTTCCTGCCGCTGTTCAGGAAGCCTGCGCTTCCCAGAAGGACAGCCCCGGCAACGATCACCGCGATCCCGGTGAGCTGCAACCTGTTTGGCAATGTTGCTGCAAAGACAGCGACCAGAAGAACCGTGAATATGGGGAGAGCACCGTTTGCAAAAACACCTGCATAGGCCGCCGACGCTTGCGCAAGACCCCAATACATGAGCATGGAATAAAGCGCACCGGGCCCGCAAAGAGACATGAGACAAACGGCATGCCAGGGCAGGTTCCGGGGCCACCATTTCAGAAGAAAAGGCAGCGTGATTGAGCCGGCAACCAGAAACCTGAGCCCGGTCATGTCAGCCGGTGTAAGACTGGTGGTCACGCCCGCCCGCGAGAAGACGATGAAGCCGGACCAGATGAAGAGGACGCCCACTGCGCTCGCAATTCCGAGCTTGCGGTTCAAAGTGACCGCAGGCTGACTGTTCAAATCGCTGTCCACCCTTTTGAGCATGCACCGCAACCGTGAGGATTTTTTCGTGCGGAGCGGCTAAAGCCCTGCTCGGCGGTTCCGGATAACGAGACTTGCCTCTTCAATAAAGCCATTGCGGCCGAATGCAACCAATTGCTTGCGGCGTGCACTTCGGCGACAAGCTTTTAAGTGTCACTTTGCTTTACCCGGCGAAATTGAAAGAAAATCGCTGCGCCTTGGAAGTGGTTTCCAAAGGCAAGGGCAACCGTTTGAAACGGTTGCCCCTTCGCGCGCGTGCAGCAGTGTTGTCGACAAACGAGAAGTAAGTCTTTGGAGACAAGTCCTCAGCGAAATTCAAGTCTCACTCAGGGACACTCAGTTCAGCACCACGCCACGCCAAGACGGTTCGCTCTCTCCTAAAATGGGATGTTCAAGGAAAGCGACGCGTTATAGGCTTCCCAGTCGACCGCTCCGATGCCCTCATAGGAGATGCCCGCCAAAAGGTTGATGCCCTGAGGATTGCTCGCCCTCAGCAGCCCTTCGACACGCAGGAACGGGTCCGCGCTTTCGCCGTAGAGCCTTTGGCCGTTGCTATCCACATAGTCAGGCGCATCGAATTGCCAGATGCCAGCTAATGAGACACTCGGCACGATCACAAAGCCGTTCGATTCAATCTCGTAGCTAATCCTTTGCGCAAAGGTCAGCCTGCCCTCAGACACATCGATCTCATCGGCGACGATCGTTGAGGAATTAGAGGGGGCGATCGTTGAGGAAATGGAGGCGTCCCCTGTCAAAGTTGTCGATCCGTTCGTCTTGTCCTGCGTGTATCCAGCGCTGAGTGACGGCTCGAAGAGGAAATTGGAAATCTTCTTCCGTCCGGTGACCTCGCCTTGTACGAGGAACCGTTGCGTATCGAATTGACCGGTGAACATGTTGCCGTATGACGGCAAGTAGATCGTGTTGTCGGTCATTCCCCATTGAGCACGTCCATTCAAAAGAAGTCCGTCAAACGGCCGCGCGACGACATACGGGCCCGCAAGCCATCCGATTCCCTCGACCTTGGGCGTCATGGTCGTTATGCCAAGTATGTCTTGTTGCGGCGTGCCGACCTGCTCGGCGCTATCAATTGTCACCAGGGCACCGACGAGCAGGTTGCGATTGAACCAGTAGTCGGCGCCGAAGTGGCCGATGAAGCTGTCCACGCCTCCGGAAGGTGTCGAGTTGTAGTGGTAGGCACCACGCGCCCAGATATCATAGCGCCGGTCCGGGTCCCGCTCATCGAAACCGTCCAGGAAGCTGAACGCGTACTCAACCATGCCCGATCCGTCGGCGAACGAAAGGGCATTGTTGCCGGACACGCCCTTTTGCGGATTCGTCAGGCGGTCTTCCAGGTTGAGGTCTTCTGACAAAAGGCGAGAAGCGCGCGCCGCCATGAAGTTCTGGATCATGCTTTCTGCGGTGACCGTCGGTCCACTCTCGCCGAAATTAAGTATAATCGACTGAATTTTGGTGTCTGCCTGGAGCCAGGTACTCGGAGTGCCAGAAGATGACCATTTCCTGATCGTGACCGTCCAGGTGCCGAGAGCGGATTTTCCGTCGAAGTCCGAAAACGCTCCAGCCTGCGGCCCGTAAAGGCTGCCTTCAGGGATCTTCATAAAGGCCCCGTAGACATTGCGATAGTTCCCGAACTTCGTACCTGGGTTACGAGGATCGTCCCAGTCTGCGGCCTCTTCTGGAGGCCATGTCCAGGTAAAACGATCTCTGTTTTCGTAGTAGTTGGAACAGGCAGTCCCGGCATCTGTGGAATTATCCAGGCCGACAGGCATTCCGCCATCAGCAAAGGTGTAACTGGCCGGTATGCCGCCGTCTTCCACGGCAGTTGGCGAGTCTTCATCAGACACGTAGACACGCGTCCCCCACGCTAAGGGATCACCACCGCAGGCATAGTCTACAATCGTAATCTGCGTTCCGTCCGGTGCCTCGAGAAAGATGTCGACAAAGCCGAGAATCGGCGAAAACATGTCGATCGTTAGTGAAACGCCATCGACGGTAAAGTCGTCGGTCACCTCGATCTCATAGGTGTAATTAGTTCCACCTGCGGTAGCCCAGGGTATTGTTTCCGGCGCATCAGGAGAGGTGTAGGAGCCCTGATTGGCCAGCGCAAAGGAGCCGGCGAGCAGCGATGCAGCCAATACGCCGGCAGTTGCCCCAGCCCGTTTCATCACTTTCGCATAATTGAAATTGCACCTGCGCGACTTCCGGCCATCTTCGAGTTTCATGTGGCATCAACCATCTATCTGGATCCTGACACCGTGAGGTTAGGTGGATAGGCAGGCGGTGGTTATGCCGAGGACGCAAAGACATTAGCCCGAGACAAAAGGATTTAACCTATTAAAAACAGTTGCTTAGCTTTTCATTGTGAGAAAATCGCAAGTGAATTACGCAAATAGCGCAAATAAACTGCAGGATCAGTATTTTTGCTGATCGCCGTTCATCAGCGCGAGAGGGATTTCCGCGACCGAGTCGCGTTGAACGCAAGCGCACACTGAAAGATCGTCAATCCAGACCTTCCCGGTCCATTATCCAACGTCTCTTCATAAAATCTCCAAGGTCTCCTCAGGATAGGGTCAAGCGTCTGCTTCGCTTCTCGCCTATCTGTTTTGCATGTTCACTTTCGAACGTTGCAAAGGAGATCTTGGGATGACTGCGCGGACTCATTCGGTCGCCACGACGGAGCAGGACACACCGTTTGTCGAGTTCTGGAACGAGGTGCTGGCACCGAAGTTCTTTCGCTTCAAACACATCCTGGTCGGGGGCCTGACACGACATAGCGAGGCTGTCTTCCCCACACTGCCAGTCAAAAAGGGTGACCGCGTTCTGGATGTCGGATGCGGCTTTGGTGACACCGCCATCAAACTGGCCGAACTCGTCGGGCCGGAAGGCGACGTGACCGGAATCGATTGCTGCGATGCCTTTCTGGACTTCGCAATCACGGACGCGGCCCAGAAGCGAATTTCAAATGTCCGTTTCGTGCGCGGCGACGCTGAAATCGCGTTGCCGGAGGGCGAGTTTGATTTTGTGTTCGCCCGCTTCGGCACGATGTTCTTTTCCAATCCGGTGGCCGGCCTGCGCAACATGCGCAAGGCACTCAAACCTGGCGGCCGACTGGTTCACATCGTCTGGTGCAATCCCGAAGACAATCCCTGGCTATCGATGGCGAAAAGCGTGGTGCTAAGGTTTCTGCCACCGCCGGGCGATGGCGCTTTGACTTGCGGTCCCGGCCCGTTTTCGATGGCTGGCGAAGAGACCGTCAGAAACATGATGCGGCTTGCCGGGTATGAGAACATCTCACACCGCCGCGTCGACGCGCCCGTTCTGATCGGCAAGGACGTCGAAGATGCGATCGCCTTCCAACTGGCGATTGGCCGTGCTGGCGAAGTGTTTCGCGAAGCCGGCGAAGCGGCAGAGCGCAAACGGGTCGACATCGAAGCTGCGCTCGCAGCGGCCATCAATGAACAGAAGATATCGGCTGAAGGAATTGTCATGGACAGTTCCTCCTGGGTCATCACTGCAGACAATCCCAAGAGTGAAGGAGCAGAACAATGCTAACCCAACCCGGCGCACGCCTGACATTCGACAAGCCCGGACGCGGGCGCGTTTACAACAGCCTGCTCGAGACAATCGGCAACACGCCGCTCGTTCGGATCGGGCGTATGGCTGCAGAGGCCGGGTGCCAGGCCGAAGTGCTCGCAAAGCTCGAGTTCTTTAATCCTGTCGCGAGCGTGAAGGACAGGATCGCGGTCGCGATGCTCGAGGCAATGGAAGCTGATGGAACAATCGGTCCCGGCAGCGTCATTGTTGAACCAACCTCCGGAAATACCGGCATTGGCCTCGCCTTTGCCTGCGCCGCGAAAGGTTATCGCTGCATCCTGACCATGCCGGACAGCTTTTCGGTCGAGCGACGCAAGATGATGAAGTTTTTTGGAGCTGAACTGGTCCTGACCCCGCGTGAAAAGGGCATCACTGCTGCCATTGAAAAGGCGAAGGAGATCATCGCCGAGACGGACAATGCGGTGATGCCGTGGCAATTCGGTCACCCGGCCAATCCGGATATCCATCGCAGGACAACCGCTGAAGAGATCTGGTGTGATACGAATGGCGTCGTCGATACTGTCGTGCTTGGCGTCGGCACCGGCGGCACGCTGACAGGTGTTGGAGAGGTTTTGAAATCGCGCAATCCCAACGTCAGGATCGTCGCCGTCGAACCGGAAAACAGTCCGGTGCTTTCGGGCGGCACCCATTCGCCGCACATGATCCAGGGCATCGGCGCCGGATTTGTCCCTGATGTGCTGGAAACCGATCTGATCGACGAGGTGATGACCGTCAGCAACGAAGACGCCATGGAAACCGCCCGCAAACTCGCGACAAGCGAGGGCATTCCAGGTGGCATTTCGTCCGGTGCCGCCCTTTGCTGTGCAATTCGGGTGGCAAGACGCGAACACATGAAAGGCAGAACGGTCGTGACGGTCCTGCCGAGCTTTGCGGAGCGGTATCTGTCGACGGCACTTTTTGACGGCTACGGTGAATAAGTGATAGTTGATTTAGAATAACACTAACAATATCAACAATTTGACACTGCGTAAGGTTTCGGAGAGTTCTTAACTCTCCGAAATCCAAGTCCAATTCATTTACGAAAATACAAATCCTAGATAAAAATAAACTGTGTGTCGGCAAGTAACAGCAGAAGGGCAAATTAGAACGCTTTTTTCTTCAGTCATTGAGAGCACCAATCATGGAACGAAAGCTTGTTACAATCGTTGCAATGGATGTGGTCGGCTATAGCCGGATGATGGAACGCGACGAGGAACGGACACTCAGACATCTCAATGATATCCGCTCCGGTATTGTCGAACCCTCAGTGGCACGGCATTCGGGCCGCGTGGTCAAGCTCATGGGTGACGGCGCACTCATGGAGTTCTCAAGCGTCGTCGGAGCGATGCAAAGCGCTGTCGAAATCCAGCGTGAACTTGCAAGCCGGAACGATACGGCTGCGCAATCCCCGGCTTTCAGTCTGCGCATTGGCGTTCATCTGGGTGACGTCATCGTGGAAGGTGACGATATTTATGGCGACGGCGTCAATGTCGCTGCCCGCCTTGAATCGATTGCCCGGCCTGGCTGCGTGGTGCTCTCAAAGCAGGTTTTTGATCACGTTGGCGGCCGATTGTCCGTCAACTTCACCCCTTTGGGTGAGCAACATGTGAAGAACATCAGCCGCCCGATAGAAGCCTACAGCGTTGATGTCACCCAGGACAAACCGTCCAACGGCAGTCTCCGGTTCGGCGCGTATGAACTTGATCCGGACCTGTTTGAACTGCGCCACAACGGAGACCCTGTTTCCGTGGAACCGCAGGTGTTTGACCTGGTCGCCTATCTCGCGCAAAACGCTGAACGAACCGTAACCAGGGAAGAGATCTTTTCAAAGCTCTGGGGGGACCGGTTCGTCTCCGATTCCGCGCTGAGTAGCCAGATCAAGATGGCCCGCAAAGTCTTGGGAGACGACGGGACGGCGCAGCACACCATTCGCACCATCCACGGAAGAGGGTTCCGGTTTATCGCGCCACTGGTGCAGGAAGAGGTCAAGAAACCGCACAACGGCGTTCAAGTCCCAGAACCCGAGGCCCTCAGATCGGCCATTATGAAGCCCTCCGTCGCGATCCTGCCGTTTGACAATCTGAACACCGAGCCGTCGGAAGATTACCTGGCTGACGGTATTACCGAGGACATCACCACAGCCCTGTCCAAGAACCGATGGCTCACTGTCATCGCGCGCAATTCGACCTTTTCCTTTCGCAACTCTTCAGACGGCATCCGCGTTATCGGTGAGAAGCTCGGGGCAAACTACGTTGTCACCGGAAGTGTCAGAAAGGCCGGTCAACGCGTTCGCATCACAGTTCAGCTCGTCGATGCAGCCACGGAAAACAATGTTTGGTCCGAGCGGTTCGACCGGGACATGACCGACATCTTCGACCTTCAGGACGAGATAACGGAGCTCGTTGCGTCGCGCATTGAATCCGAACTCGGATTGACCGAACAGCGGAAGGCGGAACGCCGCCCGCGTAAAAACCTTGGCGCCTGGGATCTATACCAGCTCGGCGTCGCCGAATTCTACAAATTTACCCCGGACGCCAATCAGCGGTGCCAGGACTATCTGAGGCAGTCGCTTGAGCTTGACCCGGAATTCGCCAGTGCACATTCCAGGCTGGCTTATGCCATCGTTTTGAGCATGGTCTATTTCGACGTCGCACCGGACGCAGGACGGATGGACGAGGCGTTGACGGCGGCCAAGCGCGCGCTGGAACTGGATGACCAGGACGCAAACAGCTATTTCACCATCGGCCGGGTCCATCTGGCACGTTGCGAATACGATCAGGCCATCAGCGCGCTGGAACACGCCGTCGAGCTGAACCCCTATCTGGCCGTAACCTATTGTGGTCTCGGCGACTCGCTTGCCTACGAAGGACGGCTGGACGAGGCAATCGAACAATTCGAGATTGCGATACGGCTCAGCCCGCATGACCCTTTCAGATGGGCTTTTTATTCCTACCGGTCGCTAGCGCATCTCTTTCGCGGCGAGTTGGAAGACGCCGTCACCTGGGCACGCAAGTCGGTTCAGATCCCGAATGCACAATACTGGGCGCAGGCTCACCTTGTCTCCGCGCTTGGCCTTATCGGCAACAAAGAGCAGGCGATGCGCGCCGTCGCGGACCTGTCGAAATCGAAGCCGGAATTCTCAATCGACTTCGCCAGAGAGCATCTTTTCTATTTGAAACGGGAAGACCAGATCGAGACGTATGTTAAGGGCCTGAGGAAGGCTGGAGTGAGAGAAAATTCCTGAGCCGGTGCCACACCCGGACGGGCTGGACGGACGTCTGAAAGAAAACGAGTTTCGTGAGTATCGAAGTCGGGCAGCCGTTTGAAACGGCTGCCCTTTCGTCTTTATTCCGCGGGGGCTGTTTCTGCTTTTTCGCGCAAACCATCACGATAAAGCGCCTTGCCAAGGGCGATGCACATCAGGCCCATCACCATTGTGAAGGGCAACGCCCCGATGATCATGGCGCTCTTCAGAGCTTCCATCGGATCCGCACCCCCGTTGGTCTTGCCCGCAATCAGCAAGGTCCCGATCACAAGTGTCAGGATGACACCCCAGACGATGCGATGCTTGATACCGGTCTGCTGTTCGCCACCCGACATGATCGTATTCATGACGAGAATGCCTGAATCCGCAGAGGTCACAAGGAATGTCAGGATCAGCACCACGCACATGATGGTAATCGCCGCCAGGAACCCACCGGACAGCATTTGCCCAAGTGTGACGAAGAGCTTTGCCGTGTTCGACGCACCGATGATGGCTCCATCAGCGCCACCGGTGAGTTCCAGATCGATGGCCGTCCCGCCCAGAATGGTCATCCATGCGAAACAGACGAGCGCAGGTGCAATCACGCACCCGATTATGAATTCACGCACGGAACGACCCTTGGAAATGCGAGCCAGGAACAGGCCCACAAAAGGTGAGAACGCGATCCACCAGGCCCAGTAGAATGTGGTCCAGCCGGCTTGCCAACCGAATTGCCGACCAGGTTCACCGGCAGCATAGGCTGCGGCAAGAACGTTTTCCGGAAGCGCCGCAGCATCTCCTTCAAGACCGGACTTGAACGCATCAAATGACCCCCAGGCGTTGGTCGCCCCTGCCCGCAACGCATCTGCAAAGGGAGCAGCCTCGGGTGGAAGCGCCGCCGCGAAGTCAGCAGCTGACTGTGGGCCGAAAGCGCCGAAGCTCAGCGTCACGTAGTGCAGCATGTAATCCACAAATGCACTGGCATAGGTCGTCATCGCAAACAGGAATGAACCGAAGACAACGAAGGTCAGCAGCAGGATGATTGAGAGCACCAGGTTGAGGTTGGACAGGTATTTAACGCCGCGGCCAACACCGGACACCGCCGAAATGATTGACAACCCCATGATCACGACAAGACCGGTTATCAGCCCGACCGTCCCGGGCGCAGGCGCTTCACCGGTCGTATCCATCATCCACTGCATGCCGGTAATGGCATAGAGACCGTCAATGAACTGGGAGACACCAAAACCGATCGTCACTGAGACGCCAAGGATCGTTGCGACGACACCGAGAACATCCACAACATGCCCCATAAAGCCGTTCATCAAACGCCCGAACAAGGGCGTCAAAGCTGTCCGGATCGTGAGCGGCATCCCCCGGGTGTAGGCGTAGTAGGCCAGAGAAAGGCCGGTCACCACATAGATCGCCCATGCATGAAAGCCGTAATGCAGAAACGTGTAACGGTAGCCCGACTGAATGGCGTTTTCAGAATTTGCGACGGCGGCCCCGGCCAAAACGACGGGATTTGACCCCCAAAGGCCCAGCGGCTCTGCCGTTGCAAAAACCATCAGACCGACACCAAGGCCGGCGCCGAACATCATGGAGAACCAGGAAAAGGTCGAAAACTCCGGAGCTTCTCCGGGTGAGCCCATGATCCGGCTACCCGTTTGAGGCAAAAGGGCAATCACCAGCAGGAAGAACGAAAACAAACCAACGATGACAATGTAGAAACCGTTGAAATCTTCCAGCAGCTGCCAATTCAGACTGCCCAGCACGCCATTGGCGTTTGCTGGCCAGACCAGGGCCCAAATGACAAGTGCCACCATGATCGCCTTGCTCAAGATCGCAATTTCGACGCTGTGGCCTTCGTAAAACCCTCCTGCGGACTTCTTGATCTGCAGATCGGTAAAGGGTTGCTTGATTGACATGTGTTTCCTCCCTGTTCACACGTGCCTTGATTGTCCGGATCTCTTCCGTCAGCGGCTTCCCGGAAATGTCACCGCTCGGCGTCTGGCAATATGGCTTCGATTTTCGAGAGCGTTGTCGCGTTTACGGCAACGCCATCTGCCCGGGCCGACAAACGTTTGGATCTCCGGCCATCGCCTGGCAGATGTGCTCCGTCCTGAAAACGGATCGCTTCCACGAGATCTGCGACCGTCGATGCGAAATTGCTGCCGGCTGTTGCCGCCGGATCGATCGCTATAAAGAACTGCCCGGTTCTGGGCGGGCCGCCTGCGGTGCCCGAAAAAGGGGACGCATTGATGCCGAGCGTTGCACCTGTAAGCGCTGCTGCCATGATTTCCGTCAGCAGAGCAATGCCCACGCCCTTGTATCCACCTGATGGCGCCATTGAACCTTTCAGGCCGACATTCGGGTCTGTCGTCGGATTGCCTTCACTATCCAGTGCCCAGCCAACTGGAATAGCCTTGCCCTCACGCGCGTGCTTCATCACCTCGCTTTTGGCGATCGTGCTTGCGCTCTGGTCGATCAGGAGCGCGGGCTGACCATCGGCACTTGGAACTGCAAGGGAAAAGGGATTGGTTCCAACGACCGGTTTCGCTCCGCCGGAAGGGGCAATGGAGGCTGGCGCATTCGTGAAACCCAAGCCAACCAGCCCTTCCTGAGCCAATCGGTAAGTGTGATATCCGAGCACGCCACAATTGTAGCTGTTCCGAATTGCCAGGACGGCGACACCTTGTTCGCGGACTGCGGGAACCAGCGCTTCAAAGCCAAGATCAATGGCTGCGTGCGCAAAGCCGGTTGCCGCGTCAACTGTTATCACCCCCGGCTTTGGACGCGTCAAAACCGGCTTTGCCTGACCATCCACCTTTCCGCAGCGCACGTGTTCACAGTAAATCGGAATGTACGCAAGCCCATGGCTCGCAACGCCATCTGCTTCCGTTGCTGCCGTGGCAAGCGCAAGGGCGCGCGCACTGACTTCAGACGTGCCGGCAGCCACCAGCGCACGAAAAGAAAGGTTCTCGATTTCCGCGAGCGAAAGCGTCCGGGTTTCGGTCATAGAAAAGCCCCTTCAATCATTGTCGGAAAGCCCTGCTCCTGCACCTAAAAGCCGCGACTGATCTGTCGCAGGCGCATAAGTTCGGTGTGCGTAGTCATTGAGTTTGGACCAGGCAGCCTTGTCCGGAGTTGCCCTGGCATGTTGTGATCGGGGCATGGCAAGAACGCCCCCGAGCCGAATGGTTACGTCGTCGGCTTGGAGCGGAACGGCGCCGGGCGCGCAGAGCTCTTTCCCGTCGGTGACAGCCTCGAGATCATCCATGCTGATGCGCACACAGGAATTTAGAGCCCTCGCGACCATCCCTGCATAGGGGAGGAGCAGCAACGGGACAGAGATACTTTGGATTTTGATGGGCGCTTTGGCCAACTGACCGGCGCAGTCGGACAGGTACGCTCCAGTGACCAGCGGACACAAAACGCCATCGCCGCTCCAGGCGCTTTCGTTGATATTCGGCGTATGATCCGCTGACAGCGCCAATTGCAAATCCAGGAGTCGGACAAGAGTTGCCGGGCCATCGAAACCATTTACACAAAGCCAGCGGGTTCCCTTTGCGGCCTCTTCTGCCACCCCCCATGAATAGCCTGCGCCGCGTGCGGCACGCTTTGCCGTGGCTTCGATTTCATTCAGGGAAAAGGTCATCCGGCTGCCTCCGGATAGACCCAATAATCTGCGTTGTGAGGGGACAATTCCTCTGGATAGGGCGCGCCCGCATACATGCAAATCCTCACCCAGCGATCCGAACGCGGATCGAAATGTGTCGCGCCGAAGAACGAGAGTTTCGCCCGTAGCATATCAATCGGCATCACGGCATCGCTGATCGTATTGTCGCGGATTTCTGCGTAGGGTGCCGAGCGGCACATTTGTGCCCGGCGGAGGGTGTGGCGATGTTCAGGATGGCTCAGCAGGAAAAGGGCAATGGGGTCGGATGGCTCCCAGCTCTCAAGATCCAGGAACGCCGCGACGGCATCACGCGCAGGTGCCAGCGGTTGCTCGTAGTCTGAGATTGGCTCCTCGAACCGTTCACCGAGGCGGGGTTCAAGTTTTTCTTCCGAAACATACCAGGCCCGGGCACAGTTGGCCTTGTCGCTCCAATCAAGCTCAAAAGCCCAGGCAAACCCTTCCCGTAGCAGAGAAAGCGCTTCGGCAACGGGCATAGAACCGTCAATTCGAAAGGCGTCGTGATTGCTGTCTGCCATGCAGTGCGCAACCCCGTCCACGAGATCCCCGTATGGCTCGAGGATCAGGGACGCTACAAGTTCCTGTCCCTCATCGCTGAGCTCCGCAGCTGACCACTCCACGAGCCTGTTCCATGGATAGTCTTTCTCAAGACCTTGATGCGAGAGGTGCTTGTTCAGCAGCTGCAGATCCAATGTCAGCTGTGCGAGTTTTGCGATCTGGACCGGATGCTCAGAGCGCCAGAGATCCACGGAGACGACACTTTGATTCAGCACGCGCAGAAATGTGTCTATCTCATCGGCAGACGCGGTCCTTACCCTGCGTACCCGGGCAATCGCCTCTTCGCGCGCCATGATCCAGTTGTTGAACAAAATCGGGTGATTGATGATGAACGGCGCCATTCCCAGCCCGGTGGAATTCCCGATCCCGAGCTGGCGCGCGATCCCCGGATCGAGTGAAACGGAGTTTGCGCCCCCCTTGGCGTTTGCCATGTGCTGCACAAGATCGCGAACAAACGTCCGGGTCAGGTAAACGGACAGCATTTCCGCCTGGAACGGCACGTGCATTTCGTCTCGCCCGGCGATGAGCTCACGATCCGCAGCGCCAAACTTTCCCGAACCGTATACGGCGGTCGTACGCATCAGGTAGCCGACATCGCGTATGTGTTTCAGGTCCGGTTGGCGGCCGGCCGCCAGGCTGTCCACGACAGTGGTCCAAAGCCGAACGGAGCGGTTCGCTCTCGACAAGGACAACTCTCGTTCACTGACACGTCCCGCCTCTTGCAACGGCACGTTCAGAGATAGTCGTTTTATGTCTTCGTCGGACGGGACACCGTCGAACAAGGCAAACGTGGCATCCCAAGCATCCGCAATGACGCGATCCGAGCGCTTTTCGTCGGGCAGATCATGAGCGAAAGCTACCAGCGAATAAGCCCGTTCCGGCCCTTTTGCGGTATAGACCGCCTGTCCAACACCGTTGCCGTCAATGTCGAAAACAGGGCGTGTGAACTGCCAACCCTCACTCGCCATCCGACGCGTGAGGATGCGCATGAAACTCAACCGGCACTGATGCAGGGATCCGAGCCGACTGAGCCGCATAACCTTGTCGGGACTTCGCCGGGCAATGTGGGCGTCGGGTCTGCTCACGATTGCCTCCGACCGAAGTTCTCGGAAAAGAACCGGTACCAGTTGGCACCCATGATCCCGGCGACCTCGTCAGCATTCATGCCCACCGCGCGCAGGCCGTTTTCAATATTTCCGAAGTCGCGATTGTCGTTGAACCATACCGGCATCTTCGGAAAGCCGGGCGCGCTGGCGGACCCTTCGCCATAGTCGATTTCCTTGGTCCAGCGGCCGGTCCGCATCCATTCCACGACGCTGTCTGGCTGCTCCTGACAAAGATCAGTTCCAAGACCGAGGTGATCGACACCATGGATTTCGGCGGCTCGAGCCACCATTTCGCAAAAGCTTTGCAGTGTGCAGTCTGACTTGCCTTTCAGGTGATGCGGGTAGAGCGAAAAACCGAGCATGCCACCATTTGAGGTGACGGCCCGGATCACGTCGTCTCGCTTGTTGCGAAGAGCAGGCGCCCATTCATGCGGATTGGCATGGGAAATGACGATTGGCCGCTCGGAAATTTCCGCCGCTTCGATCGTCGACCGGTCCGCCGAATGGCTCATGTCAACGACGAGACCGACACGATTCATCTCCCGGATCACCTGGCGTCCCATGCGGGTGATGCCTGTGTCTTCGCTTTCATAACAGCCGGTCGCCAGCAAGGACTGGTTGTTGTAGGTCAGCTGCATGAAGCGCGCACCCAGCGTGTGCACGATCTCGACCAGTCCGATATCGTCTTCAATGGGTGAAGGGTTCTGAAATCCGAAGAAAATCGCCGTTCGCTGCGTTCTGCGAGCTTCATCAATATCGGACGCCCATTCGCCCTTCATGATCAGGTCCGGATATTGCTCGAACCAGCGGTTCCATTTCTCGAAGTTCAGAACGGTTTCACGAAAGTTCTCGTGATAGGCAATGGTAACGTGAACCGCATCGACGCCGCCTTCGCGCAGTTGGCGGAAGATCTTCTCCGACCAGTTGGCATACTGCAGCCCGTCGATGCGCATCAGTGTGGGCTCCCTGCGCTGATGTATGCCGTTTTCACCGTGGTGTAGAATTCGGCAGCTGCCTTGCCCTGTTCGCGCGGGCCATAAGAACTGTCGCCGCGGCCACCGAACGGAACGTGATAGTCGGTGCCGGCTGTTGGCAGGTTCACGGTGACAACTCCGGTGCGGGCATTGCGGCGGAAATGGTTCGCTCGAGCCAGGCTACGGGTTACGATCCCCGATGTCAGACCGAAATTTGTGTCGTTGACGGTCTCAAGCGCGGCTTCATAGCTGTCGACCTTTATGACGCTGGTCAGCGGAGCGAACATTTCCTCCCGGTTGATACGCATTTCGTTGGTCGTGTTCACGAAGACGCCTGGCGACATGTAGAAACCGTCAAGCGGCATATCCAACCGTGTGCCACCGCAAGCCAACTCGGCGCCTTCGGATATTCCCAGCTTCACGTAGGCCAGGTTTTCCTCAAGCTGCTGCCCGCTGACTACGGGCCCCATCTGGGTACCTCTTTCGAGTGCGTTACCAACGATCATCGCCTCTGCGCCTGCCACCAGTTTCTCAACGAAAGCATCATGAACGGCTTGATGCACAACAAGGCGAGAGGACGCCGTGCATTTCTGACCGGTGCCGCCAAAGGCGCCTCCAAGAGCGAGGCTCACGGCAAGGTCCAGATCAGCATCGTCCATCACTGCCAACGCGTTCTTTGATCCCATTTCCATTTGAACCTTGGTCAGGTTCCGGATTGCCGCGGTTGCAATCCCTTTGCCCACCTGAACGGAACCGGTGAAAGTGATCGCATCAACCTTCGGGCTCTCGACAAGCTGTTGACCAACGGACCGCCCGGACCCCATGACCAGACTGAACAATCCTTTTGGAATGTCCTGCTTTTCGATGATCTCCGCCAGCGCAACCGCGGAAGCTGGAGTCAGGTTGGCAGGTTTCCAGACAACCGCATTCCCATAACAAAGCGCGGGCGCGATCTTCCATGACGCCGTCGCCGTGGGGAAATTCCAAGGCGAGATGACCGCAACAACACCAACTGGTTCGCGGCGCACATCAACCTCGATGCCATCGCGTACGCTGTCGGCATTTTCGCCGATCTGGCGCAGGCATTCTGCAGCATAGTAGGTAAAGAATTGCCCGGCGCGGTAGACTTCTCCCTTTCCCTCCGCGAAGGGCTTGCCTTCTTCGCGAGAGAGCAACGTGCCGAGTTCTTCGGCGCGTGCCATCAGCTCATTGCCGATATTCATGAGAACTGCCTGTTTGCGCTCCAGCCCGTACGCTGCCCATTCCACTTGCGCAAGACGAGCACGATCAAGCGTCGCGTCAAGCTGCCCCGGACCGGCTTGCGCGAACATACCGATCAGATCACTCAGATCCGAGGGATTCCGATTTTCAATCTCGCTCTCACCCGCCGTCCACTCGCCGGCAATCAGGTTCAGTTTCGTCACGTTGATGTCCAGGTTACGTCGTTGGAATTCGAACAGGTTGGACATCAAATCAAACATCAGTCAAACTCAAATAAATTGAGTCAATTTCAGAAATTTTGAAGTATGAGCATGAAGATCGAAATGCTGCGCTGTTTTTGTACGGTGGCACAAACAGGGAATCTGGCAGAGGCCGCTGAACGGCTTGGCCGGACTCAGTCCGCCGTGTCGATGACGCTGAAGCTGCTCGAAGACCATCTCGGCAAAAAACTGTTCGAAGGCGAACGCAAAAGCCGCCTGTCACCCCTTGGCGAACAGGTCTTTGAATTGTCCCTTAGGCAGTTGCGTCAGTTCGATCAGACCGTTCAGAGCATAGAAGCGGCGGCCGATGCGGTTCAGGGGTTGATCCGGATTGTATCCGTTCCTTCAGTTGCAGCCCTTTTGTTTCCTTCGATTCTCGAGTTCATGACGCGAAACTTTCCGGGTCTGAAGGTTGAATTGCGGGACACAGATACGCAGCAGGTGCTCGACGCTCTTGTTCAGGGCAAAGCCGACATTGGGATCGCATCCGGCTACCATCCGCTGAACGGTGTTCGAGCTTCTTCTTTGTTCGAGGACCGGTTTGGCCTTGTCAGCGCCTCCGGCCATCCACTCATGACGCAATCCGATGCACCGACAATCGCAGAAGTGATGGCGGCACCGTTTGTCCGAAATGCCCTTTGTGCGCTGATCCAAAGCCCGAGATTCTTGCAGAAGCTCGAGACCGCAGACGTGACCATCCACAACACCCACTCGCTGATAACGATGGTAAGGACCGGCAAATGGGTCACGGTGCTGCCCGAGACTGTCGTCCGGTTCACGTCCGAGACCACAGCTTTCCGCCCAATATCCGACCTGCCCGAAAAGCGTGAGGTCTATCTTTATGTGCGGGAACGCTCCCGTTTCAAAGAACTGACCGACGCCTGCAGCGAATTCATTTCGCAGAGCGAACTCGCCTCATGATTTCGCTATTCCGCGCACCAGAAGGGCTCGTCTTGGAATAACGACACCCAGGTGTGTTTCGTATGGCCGATGGAAGGCGAGAAACGCGTCCCGGAATTCTGAGCGGTTCTCCTCAGGCAGTGCGGCGTGCGTCGCAGCGACCGGCCCGAAGCCTTCAAGATATTCCGTCCAGACCGTTTCCACATCCGGTGCGTAGAGCAGCGTTTCCTGTTCTCGGCACGCAACATCAAATCGCCCGTCAAAGGCACTTTCGATCCAGTCCGGGCGGCCCCAGTCGAAAGGCGAAGGCGAAGGTGGCGGTGCGTCGGACCAGCGCCCGATCAGCCCGAAGAACTCGGCGATATAGCCTTCCGGCGCATCCAACCAGGTCGCAAGGGCTATCCGCCCACCCGGTTTGACGACCCGTGCCATTTCGTCAATTGCAGCCGCGGGCTCGGGTGTAAAGATCACGCCGTAGGTGGACATGACGCCGTTGAAACGGTCATCTTCGAAAGGAAGCGACTCCGCCGGTGCACGCAAGAACTCCGGCATCGGCTCGGTGCCGGCAGCAAGTTGAGCGGCCGCGTCAAGCATACCGGGTGCAATATCAATCCCCGTCACGTGCGCCCCGCGCCGAGCGGCAAGACGGGCCGCCCAACCGGTTCCCGTACCGATGTCGAGGATCTGTTCGCCGGAACGCGGCCATAGCAATTGAACGGTATGGGAAATAGCGTCTGACAATCCAAACGAGATGCCATCATAGGCGGCCCCGGTAGATCCCCACATCGCGGCAGCGGGGTTGACTTCGGTTTCGGCGGTCATCTCATCCTCCGGCATGAAATGTGTTTCAGCAGTCTGCACTTTTAGAGTGAACGAAAATACTCCACGAACTGTAGTATTCTGTGACAGGTATCTGCAGGTATCTTTACGGAAATTGCAGGAGGGTTACATGAAGGGCTATGGCCAATTCTGTCCGATCGCCAAGGCAGCGGAAATCTTCTGCGAACGCTGGACGGCGCTCGTCATCCGGAACGTTGGCGCCGGCGCCTTCCGGTTCAATGACATTCACCGCGGCGTACCGCACATGTCACCGACATTGCTGACACGGCGTCTGCGCCAACTGGAAGCCGAGGGGCTGTTGCAACGCAAGCGCAGCGACAGTGGCAAAAGCTGGACCTATCATCTGACGGAAGCCGGTGAGGAATTCCTGCCGCTCGTAGGCGCCCTGGCGGTCTGGGGCCAGAGATGGAGCCGGCGCGACCTTGAAGAAGGCGAACTCGATCTCGGGCTCTTCGTCTGGGGCCTCGAATATTCTATTGATCCGCTGGCGCTTGGACGGGAACGCCATGTCGTTCGTGTCGACGTTTGTGATCAACCGGCGAACAAGCGGCTTTACTGGTTCGTCTGCAAAGATGGCACGCTGGACGTTTGCGTTTCCGATCCCGGCGGTGAAACCGACATGTTTCTGTCCGCGACATTACGGGATTTCATTCACATTTATCGCGGCGACATCACGCTCTCAAACGCAATTGAGAATGGCCGCCTCCTGGTGGATGGCCAGCCTCATGTGACGCGGAAACTGGCGAAGTGGTTCAATTTTGGCGTCATGGCAACGACACCACAGGCAAAGTCGGGTCCCGCAGTCAGGCTCGCGGATATCCAGTCAGGCAATTCGTCTTCACTCTGACGACGTCTCGACCAAGGTTCCGTTGGCGGACAAGGTCATGCGCGCTTTTCCGCTTCCTGCATGGCGCTGATCGCCCGGCGCATGAAATCCAGAAATTGCTCTGTTTCATCTTTTGAAAACCCGGCTAACGCCTCAGCGTTCTGTGCCATGGCTTCGCCGACCGCAGCGCCCTCCAGTGCCCGCGCCCGATCGGTCAGGAAGATTTCGTGGACACGGCCATCTTCTTCGCTCGCCCGGCGGACGATCAGCCCATCGCGTTCCATGCGCGCCAGGGTATTGGCAAGGGTCGCCTGTTCGATATCCAGCAGTTTGACCAAGTCCTTTTGGGTCTGGCCTTCCTTTGCCCAAAGCGCGATCAGCGCCGGAAACACGCCGGGTGAGAGACCAAGCGGCCTGATACGGCGGTGAAGCCCCGCGGCGAAAAGCCGTGCCATGTGATTGGCGAGATATCCGGCAGAAGAATCTTTTTTGAAGGTCATGCCTTGCATATACGATAGATAGCACACTATATAATTAAACATAGCTTGCTATATAAATGGAG
>Ga0207422_1001995_pt1 | contig 31684 bp, 22 predicted proteins | sample MarCyaLeptolynsp_FD_187757 | JGI IMG/M metagenome (GOLD analysis project Ga0207422, IMG submission 187757) | Marine cyanobacterial communities from Panama - species 1 Leptolyngbya sp. (SPAdes) | ecosystem: Environmental > Aquatic > Marine > Unclassified | place: Panama: Panama City | collected... | reverse complement strand
CCGAAAGCCCATGTTCAGCTCGCAAAACATTACGAGCGCGGTCTCGGCATCGAGCGCGATCTCGACCGGGCCTTTGAACATTACGAACAGGCCGCGATTGCAGGCTACCCGTCCTCGACGATCAATTATGCGCGCATCCTGCTGCGCGGCAAATACGGCACCGACCCGGATCCGGAGCGCGCCCGATACTGGGCAAAACGCGCCATGCGGGGCCTTGCCAAAAAAGCCCGCGACGGCTCGGCGAGCGCCGCGAAAACGTTGGGCCGAATTCACCGCGACGGCGAATTTGTCGCCCGGGATCCGGTCCGGGCGCTGGACTGGTTTCGCCGCGCCGCCGAACTCGGCGACCCCGGCGGCATGCATGACCTGGCGCTGTTCCTGCTCGCAACGGAGAAGCCGGATCGTCGGGCCGGCGACGTCGACCAGGCGCTTTCCTGGCTGCGGATCGCGGCAAAGGCCAAACATGGCGGCGCCATGACTGCACTCGGCCGGCTGCACCTGAACGAGCGGCACGGCCTCGAAGGCGAAAAGGCCGTCGGCTATTTCCAGGACGGCGTTGCGGTCGGACATCCCGGCGCAATGGCCGAACTGGCAAGGCTGCACGCCGCCGGCCGGTATGTTGAAAAGAACCGCAAGAAGGCGATCGACCTGGCGCAAAAAGGCGCAGACCGCGGCCATGCCGGCAGCCGAACCCTGCTCCGGAGCCTGACGGACGAGGCGACATCGTCGACGGATGCGTCCTCCGGAGCGGCATCGACCGGCAAACCCACTCAAAACAAGGAGGGCTGAACCATGGTCTTCTCTTCGCTGGAATTCATCTATTTTTTCCTGCCCCCCGTGCTTGCGGGCTTTCTGGTCCTGCGGTCGATGAACTGGGAACGGGGCATCATCTGGTGGCTGATCGCGGCCTCGCTTCTCTTTTACGGCTGGTGGAATCCGATCTATCTGCCGCTGCTTCTGGGTTCGGTGCTGGTCAACTACACCCTGCACCGGGTGCTGTTGCAAGCCCGCGACAAGACGGTGCTTGTCGCCGGCATAATGTTCAATCTCGGGCTGATCGCCTATTTCAAATATGCCGACTTCTTCATCGAAAACGCCAATCGCATCGGCGGCACCGACTTCGCCCTGCTTGACGTGGCGCTGCCGCTGGCGATTTCCTTTTTCACCTTCCAGCAGATTTCGTTTCTCTACGACACCTATGCCGGCCGGGTGGAATCGAGCGATTTTTCCCGCTACCTCCTGTTCGTGGTGTTCTTTCCGCAACTGATCGCAGGTCCGATCGTCATGCAGAAGGAGACGGTGCCGCAATTCAGGATGACGGTGTTCCGCAGTTCCCTGTTCCTCAATCTCAGCATCGGCGCGACCCTGTTCGCGATCGGACTGTTCAAGAAGGTCGTTCTGGCCGACGGCATCGCGCCCTACGCCAACATGGTGTTCGACCTCGCCGAGGCCGGGCACGGTGTGCCGGCAGAGGCGGCCTGGATCGGGGCGCTGGCCTATACGTTCCAGCTCTATTTCGACTTTTCCGGCTATTGCGACATGGCACTCGGGATCGCTCGGATGTTCGGCATCCGCCTGCCGATCAACTTCAACTCCCCTTACAAGGCGCGCAGCATCACCGAATTCTGGCGGCGCTGGCACATCACCCTGTCGCACTTCCTGCGGGACTATCTCTACATTCCCATGGGCGGCAGCCGCCACGGGTCTTTCCGGCGCTACGTCAATCTGGCCGCGACCATGCTGCTTGGCGGTCTCTGGCACGGCGCCGGCTGGACCTTCGTTGCGTGGGGCGGCCTGCACGGACTCTATCTCGTCATCAACCATGCCTGGGACGGTTTGAAAGCGACCGGCCGGGTGCCGGCGCTGCTGCCGGCGCCGCTGGCCCGCCTTTTCGCGCAGACCCTGACCCTGCTTGCCGTTGTCGTGGCCTGGGTGTTCTTTCGCGCCGAAAGTTTCGACGCGGCGGTCGCCGTCCTGTCCGGCATGGCCGGTTTTTCCGGGGCCTTTGAGGCAAGCGACTGGACGCCGGTGCTGGACGCGAGCGCCTCGATCTGGGCCGCCTTCGTACTGATGGGCGGGATCGTTTTCCTGTTGCCGAACGCAATCGAGTTTACCGGGCGGTACCGGCCGGTCCTGCGCCTGAAACAGGCGCTCGGATCCACCTTGAAGACCGCGTCCGAGCTTCCGGCCTGGCGTCCGTCCGGCGCCTGGGCAACCGCGATCGGCACGCTCGCCCTGATCGCCGTAATCCAGCTCTACCGGCTCGAGGACCTCACCGAATTCATCTATTTCAACTTCTGAGGCCGATCATGACCGAAACAGCAAACAGATGGGCCGGCGCTTCCGCCGGCCTTGTTCTCGGGCTCATCGTGGCGTGCGGCCCGTTGCCCGCGACCGGCCTGGCGGAAACGAGCCCGGGCTGGATCATCGAGATCCCGGCGAAACGGCTTTCCCACGATACCGGAACCGGTCTGACGACAACGCCTTTCGGCACCCGTCGCGGCCTGGAGTTCACAGGGCGAAGCGGTGACGTCCAGGCATCAGCGTTCTGGCTGCCGGGGGCGCACAAGGCCTCCATCGTCGTCCAGGGCGAAACCCTTGTCGACGGCACCGACGATCTCGACATCGGACGGATCGGCGGGTTCCGCGTCGCCGCCGACGGCTCGACCGTTTACGTGCGGACGACCAAGGGACCGGACGCGACCGTCGACCTGATCCACAATGGACGGACACTCAGGTCCTGGCCGCGCGGCCGGGTGGTGCAGATCCTCGCCTACGACGGCACCGAAGTCCATTTCGCGACCCGGGACGGGCGCGGAAACCCGCTCAAGATTGCCAGGATCGGATCGCCCGGCATAGGAGCAACGAACGGGCGGGCGCTGGACGGTCCGACCGAAACCCTGGCCGTCCTTGACGGCTGCGCCCTTGTCAGCGGCCGCAAGCGCGGGGCAAGGATGATCCTGGAACTGATTTGCCAATCGGGTCAAGGCAGCGACATTCATGGTCTCGACCTGAAGTCCGGCACGATCCATCCCCTGGTAACCGGCCGTGCCGACGACATGTTCGCGCCGCTGAAACCGGAGCTGCGCGGGCGTCTGCCGATCCTGTCGGTTGCCGGAAACGCCAACGCCAAACATGCCTTTCACGCGATCCGCGCGAGCCTTCTGACACAATTGGGCGAACCGCGATCGCTCGGCTCCGATGCCATGGGCACCCAGAGCTGGGGAAGCGCCTACCGGATCCGGGCGCTTGCCGAACTGGCGGCGAAATCCGGGCATGAAGCGTTTGCGGGACTGGCGGTCAACGCCATGACCAGCGTGCTGGACCAGGCCAACCGGCATCACGGCGTCAGCGGCCGGTTCAATCCGTCCTGCGGCTGGGCGTCGCGGATCTATTCCCGCGACGGGCGCCAACCGGTGTCGCTGCTCATCAACCAGGCGATGATTTCCGGCGCCCTGCTCGTCGCCTGCGACCGGCTTGGCGGCGCATGCCCGGCAGACCTGTCGCACCGCATCCAGGCGAACGCCCAGTGCCTGGCAAAGCACTTCGAACCCCATTTCGATGCCGCGACCGGGTTGTACCGGATCCAGCATGGCGCGCCGTTCCGGTTCGACGGCGTCTGGGCTCCCTGGAACTGGCAGGTCAGCTGGGCCAACGTGCTGGCGCGGCTCGAGGGCAAGCCGGACCTGAACGCGCGGGCGCGCGCGCTTGGCGACCGGTTCCTAGAGACCTGGCAGGATACGACGGGCGGCGCCCTGTGGCGCTACTGGCCAGATCGTTATTTCGGCGGCTGGTCCGACGGGGACGCGGTCTCCGTCCACCTGCCGAGGAAATCCGCACAGCAGGCCCGACGGTTCGAGGATATCAATCATGCCGGCATCAGCCTGCTGGGGCTTGCCGATTCCGGCCGCCGGCTGAGCGCGGGCGAACGGGACGCGGGCCGGCGGACGCTCGACCGGCTGCTGGGTCAGGGCCTCACCGTCTCCCGGCACATGGACGGGTCGGGGCCGGCCACGGCGTCGTGGCTGCCGGCGTCCGGCTGGCACGTGCTGGCCACGGAGGCTTTTCGCGCGCTTTACGCCCATGGGGTTCCCAACGCCACTTCCGGATCGCGGCATCTGGCCTATGCGCAGCTCTACGATCCGGATGCAGCGTTCGAGCTGACGCTGACGGTCAGGGAATGCACGTTCGAGGATTGCGCCGTTGTGAATTCCCGGACCTTCAGGAGCCTGTCGGCGTTCCTGGAGGGCAATGGCCTGTTTCGCCTGCGGCGCAAGCCGTGAGGCCTGTCCGCATCATGCCCGGTCCCGGGTTTCAGGCGGCGGCTTGAAGACTGGGGATCAACCTCACAACAGCCGGCCAACCCTCTCCAGGCTGTCGAGCAGCTCGTTGCGGGTCGGCACCTCGACAAGGCCGGTATAGTGCCAGGTGCCGAGAAACAGCAGCACGACGGCAATCCCGGTGCACCAGGCCGCCATCCAGTTGCGGGCATTCTCGACCAGCCGGCTGCCATCGGTGGCGGATGTCTGGTTGCCGCGGTTCGACCAGCGCTGTTTCGACAGCCGAAAGATGCAGTAGACCTTCACCGAGGCGTTGATCAGCTGGTTGAGGTAGAGAATCCAGGGATAGGCCATCTCGATCCTGCGCGAATAGCCGAACAGGAACAGGGACAGCAGCAACCGCGTCAGCGCGATGAACACGATATAGGAGACGAGATATTCCACGCCGATGAGACAGGCGGCGGACACGGCCAGGGCCGGACTGACCAGCATGGTCCACATGGACAGGCGCTGGTCGATCAGGCACCACCAGATGAAGAACGGCATGGCGCGCGGACCGAGCGCGATGGCACGGGCGCCGTTGCGCAGCATGTTGCCGGACCAGCGCCGGAAATTCTGCACCATGCGGTCCATGCCCGACCCCTCGATCACCTCGACCGTGTAGCCGAGCGCGTCGGGCACATAGCGCATGTGCGCGCCGGTCTTCAGCATGTAGTACCAGGTGCTCTTGTCGTCGCCGGACAGGAAGCGGAAATTTCCCCAGAGCCAGTGCGACAGGTGATCGGCTTCAAGGAGGCGGATGAACTCGAGCTGCAACAGGTTGCGGGCCCGGAACACCGACATGCGCCCGGTCAGGGTCAGGACCCTGCCCGACAGGGCATGCGACTGCATGGCCAGACGGCGCTGGGAAAACCGCATCTTCAGCCAGGTCTCGATCCATTTCGGGCCGATGCAAATCACTTCCTCGTCGGTCGTGCAAGCCTGCAGGTCGGGAAACACCTTGAAAAGCGGCATGCAGCGGCGCACCGCGCCTTCCGCGAGGATGAAATCCCCGTCCATGAAGATCACCAGATCGTCCTCGTCGATCGGCAGCCGGCTCATGGCACGCAGGACCAGGCCGATGGCGGCGCGTTTTCCCGAGACGTTCTGGCGGATGATCCTGAGGGTGATGTCGATGTCGGCGGCCTCCCGGCGCAGCAGGTCGCAGATGATGTCCTCGTCCTCGCGGACCGAAGAGCCGAGCCAGATCGTGCCGGGCACGCCGGAAGTGACGATCTCGCGGACGATCGAGCGCACGACCATTTCGGTGATCTCGCGGTGCTCGCGATAGGTGGTCATCATGAAATGCATGTGGCGGGGCCGCCAGCCGTCGGCCCAGATCCGCTCGCCCGCGTCGCGCATTTTCGGATAGACGAAACGTCCGTACACAAAGGCGCGCACGGCGTGCGTAAACCACCAGCCGTAGCGCCACAGCCCGAGCGCGCCGATGGTTGCGGTGATCGCCATGACCTCGGCATCGAAGATCGGATTGGGCACGGTCAGGAGCGCAATGGCGCACACGGCGAGATAAAGCGCCACCTTGACGAAAAACGCCGGCGTCCATTTGGCCCATCCTTTCGGCCAGTCGGTCGGATCGTCGAGATCGGTCGCCAGATCAAATCGAACGGTCATCGGCGCCCCCGGGAACGGTTGCGGCAAACAGGGTCCGGGCTTCGGACAGGACGCCGGCAATCGCGTGAAGAATGTCGTTCGTGGTGCGCTTGCGGAAAATCGCGATCACCGGAGTTCCCGCCGTCACCCGCGCACCGACCGGCACGGCGGGATCGAAGGCGAGGGAGACGATCGCGGTTTTCTTTGCGCCCTCCGTCCACCGGAATTCCGGCGATCCGGCATTCCGCATGGCCGCGTTGCGGTCAATCCCGGTGACGACGGCCTCAAGGTGGGATCCGGTGGACGGCACAAACACCTTTGTCCGGTCCCCGAGGCCGATATGCAGGATCTGATCCTGGCTGAGAAACGCGGTCACCGTCGGCGGCACGTCCGCACGGATCGTGAACAGGGGTTCGTTGCGCAGCACGGTGGTCAGGCCGGTCTGCTGCACTGCCACGATCTCGCCATCGAAGGGCGCGCGGATCTGCAGCCGCTCCCTCGTGTCCAGAAGCTTTTCCATTTTCATCAGCGCCAGCGAGAACGCGGCCTGGGCCTCGTCGACGGAAAGCGCCAGCATGTCGAGGTCGGTGACGAATTCCTTGTGATTGTAATATTTGCGGTCGGAGACGCCCTCCATGGCGGTGCTGCGTTCGAGCCTCGCCTCCGCCTCCAGCAGACGGGCCTCGACCTCGGCCCGCCGCTTCAGGGCCTCCTCGAACCGGGCCGTCTGCACCAGGCCCTTTTCGCGCAGGGTCTTCATCCGGGCGAAGTTGGCATCGGCGGCCGCCAGAGCCTCCCGCGCGGACGCCACCCGCGCGCGCGCGATCTGCAGGTCGGTCCTGGTGATCACCTTGTAGAGTTTCATGCGCTCGGCTTCGATCCGGTAGCGCTGCTTCATGCGGGCCAGCGCCTGTTTTGTCTGTTCCAGCGCGATCGCCTGATCGTCGATGCGGGCATTCAGCTTCGCATTGCGTATCCGGGCGATCTCCTCGCCCTTGCGCAGGGCAAGACCGCCCTGCATCCGGGTCGGGACCAGAATGCCGTCCAACGGCATTTTCACGACCGTCATCGGCGCCGAGACGACGGCGGACTCGACTTCCATGCGCGCGGTCCTGGAAAAGATCAAGAGGCCGAGATAGGCGAACACCGCCAGGCCGAGAATGCCGTAGAAGGCCGACATGGCGATGGTCTTCCACGGCAGGCGCCGGACCGTCATGTCGGCGGCCGGATTGACTTTCGGCTGCGTCGAGATCGGCGTGACCGGCACATCGATCCGGCAGATCGTGTCGTCGATGGTCGCCATCTTGCCGCGAACGAGGTCATCGATGAAATGGGTCATCAGATCCCGGGCGCGTTCGCCAAGTTCGACAAATTCGAGCGCAACACAGCCCGAGGCCTCCTCGACCCGGATCACGCGGCCGGTGACGGAAAAGGAAATCCCGAAGGCCTGAAACGGCAATTGCAGGGACAGCTCAAGGCTTGTTCCGGGTTCCGGCGGATCGAAAGGCGGCGCCGCAAGCCGCAATCCGCCAAGGCTCCAGTCCGTCGCCGTGACGGTTTCGCCGCCGGGCAACGTGACGGCCAGCGGCGCGGTCACGCGGTGGTGCCGCCGGTGGCATGGTTTTTCACGAACGATCTGCATGGTCGGTCTCCTTGACGCCCGCTCCTTCGCAAGGGCCGTGCCAACGCAAAGGCCGGTCGGATGCGGGAAACCGGCCGTCATGCGCTTCCGGCCTTTTCAAAATGCAAATCGGGCGTTCCGTTTTGCGAATTGCAAGCCGGGATCCGCAATCTGGCGACCAGGCTCCGCGAAACACCTTGCCGCCTCCGGCGGCTTTGCGGCATAAGGTGCGGGTGTTCCATTCGGGCAGCGGGAAAATGCATGGCTGAGAGTTCAGGTCGCAAACAGGTCCAGTACATTGTCGAGGGCGGCAACAGGCTTTCCGGCGAGATCGAGCCGAACGGCAACAAGAACGCCGCCCTGCCGATCATCGCAGCGGCCCTGTTGACGGACCAGCTGGTGCAATTGTCCAACGTGCCGCGCATCCGCGATGTCGAGGCGCTGGTGGAACTGATCGAATCGATCGGCGCCCATGTGCGCTGGACCGGACAGAACGATCTGGAAATCGAGGCGCGCGATCTCAGCCCGGCCGATCTCGATCCGGAACTGTGCGCGCGCATCCGCGCCTCGATCCTCCTGGCCGGACCGATGCTGGCGCGCTGCGGCGAGCTGGTGCTGCCGCCGCCGGGCGGCGACGTGATCGGGAGACGCCGCGTCGACACCCACTTTCTCGCCCTGCGCCAGCTCGGCGCCGAGATCCGAACCGACGACCGCTATCATTTCCGCGCCGAGGCGCTGGTCGGCGCCGACGTGTTCTTCGACGAGCCCTCGGTGACGGCGACGGAAAACGCGCTCTGCGCCGCGGTCTCGGCCGAAGGCACGACGATCCTGCGCAATTGCGCCTCCGAGCCGCATGTCCAGGACCTGGCCAATTTCCTCAACGCCATCGGCGCCGCGGTCGAAGGCATCGGAACCAACACGATGATCGTGCATGGCGGCAAGACGCTGCATGGCGCCCAACACCGGATCGGCCCCGACCATATCGAGGTCGGGTCGCTGATCGGGCTTGCGGCGGTGACGCGCTCGGGCATCACAATCCGCAATGCCGGGGTCGAACATCTGCGCTCCACCCTGATGAATTTCGAGCGGCTCGGCATCGTCTGCCGGATCGACGGCGACGATCTGGTCGTGCCCGCCGACCAGGAGATGAAGATCCAGACCGATTTCGGCGGCCATATCCCCAAGATCGAGGACCAGCCGTGGCCGGCCTTTCCTGCCGACACGATGTCGATCGCGATCGTCGCCGCGACCCAGTGTGACGGGGTCATTCTGATGTTCGAAAAGATGTTCGAAAGCCGGATGTTCTTCGTCGACAAGCTGATCGCCATGGGCGCGCGCATCGTTCTGTGCGACCCGCACCGGGCGATCGTCGCCGGCCCGTCGCACCTGCGCGGGGCGCGGCTTGAAAGCCCCGACATCCGCGCCGGCATGGCCATGCTGATCGCCGCCATGTGCGCCGACGGAACCAGCACCATCAACAATGCCCAGCAGATCGAACGCGGCTACGAGCGGATCGACGAGCGGCTGAACGCGCTGGGGGCAAAGATTACCAGGATCCCGGCGCGGGCGTAGGAAGGTTGTTTTGTCTCACGGCCTGTCGGGCTTGCGACGGGGCGGGCTGACGGGATTACGAGCCCTCGGGGTTTGGGATGGTTGGTTTGGGCGCGATGTTTTTCGTTTGTCCGGGCTCTCACTCAATGTCTCGAAATTGGTTCTTTTTGGTAAATGTCGCCAAATCCCAGTTCGTCAGCGGGCACTATCGCAACAGAGAGTCCACCAGATAGATGACGATCGAAGCTGTTCCGGTGAGCTTGGATACGATTTTAGCATTTCCGACGGTCAATCCCCCATCACCAACAATTGCCAAGTTTATGGGGCCACCGGCAGTCTCAATTTGGGTACACGATTTACCGCCTAACATGTGGACAAGCGGATCAGCAACTTGAACGACTTCATGAGGAACTGGAACATGATGCTTCCTGACCAATCGTATCAACTCAGCATTGTCGTTGAGGTCGACCTCGACCCCAGCGCGTGAATTTGTCTCCGACGCGAAGGCTTCGTCCCTCGGGAGAAAAACAATGGCCGCCTCCCGCCCCCTCAACGCTCTCGCAAACACACCGGTGTTCAGCATATGCGCTATGACACGCCCGGCTTCTAGGCATGCGTGTGACTGCGCAATCTGCCAAACCCGTATGCCCTCCCGGGTTGCCGCCAAGCGCCGAATGAAAAGATCACAACCAGTTTCAACGGCGCGCCATTTTTTTTCCGTAACCTCGGAGAAATGCCATCGGATCTTTTGAGCGGCCATGAAGTCGTTGGATTTGCTGTCATATCGTAGCCACCATGGAGCGATCGTCATTGGCGTCGCCTGCCGCAGGCGCGTATGCCATCCGACATCCTTGCCGATTTCAGTTAGAGAAACAGCGAACAATTCGTCGCTGTCGTGGACAAACGATACCTCACTGCGCTGCAAACGGTTTTCGGCCAGTGCAACATGATTGAGTTGAAAATCGGCCGGATCGAACAAAAACATTTCCCGAGCCAGAACGCGAACCGCAAAGCCTTCTCCTGGAACCGCCCACAAAATCATTTCCGGGTGGATCGGGAAAAAATCACTGTCTCGCAAAGACGCCCCCATCAACGGATGGAAACTGCGGACGCCCAGTTCCACCATTTCCCTTTGAGCGATGTCGATCTCGAAAGAATTCGCACTTTTTCGGTCGACCAGCGCTCTAATGAAGCTATCGGCCTCGGTCCGCAGATAGGTCATAAATATTGCACGCTCGCCGCGTTCCAGCCGCGTCGCGATGTATCGGAACGATGTCCCGCCCCAAGCAACATCTGGCGGTATCAGCAACAACAAATCGCCGTCTTCGCGAGCACGCAACACTGCCATCTTCCAAGCAGGATGCTGAGTGGCGTTGGGATTCCGACGGACATCCGGCGGCAGAATTTCTATTTCCACGTCAATCCCGAGATTGCGTATTTTCGCAATCGCCGGATCGTTGTCAATTCGATCGAAATCCGATTTGTGGGTGTATATCAGATACCGCACACGAAAGCACTTGGCTAAAGTGGGCAGATTTCCCGGGGCGAGAAGCGTCGGCAGGTTGACCGTCAGGAGAACCATCAAATGCCACTCGCCCCACACGGCTGTGACCATTAACAACCGGCGCATATCGTCACTCGTTCCCGGTGACGGTAGCGTATGATCTTTCAAATCATTGTCAATTTTGTCATGTTTCATAGGTCGTATGTGGTTCCGCGCCCCATAATCCTAGATTAGCTTCTAATCACAATATAATTGAAACTAAAGCTTTTTTCGGGAATTTTATGCGTAAAAACATTTTTTTCTGTTTTTACAATAATAACGGGTATTATAATCGATAACAGAATTTTTTTGGCATAATTTTGCAAGAATGTTCGATGAACGTTGTGCATGAGCGATTTTTCCCTTGTCATTTTTATCATGTATCATAAACAGCATGTTGCTTCGAGCCCGAAACCCGCACCAGCGTCCAATCATGCGATAATGGAATTCTCAGCCGTTTTGACGATTTCGTTTGGAAAAATCAATTTCAAAAACACTGGCAAAAATTACAATATCACGTTATACGCCCGAATCTCTGCTCTACGATTCCCGCACATGAAGGCGCGCGATGCTCGACGATCTGTTGCCCGATGACTTTTATAGTTTCCCGATCGACAAACTGACTGATGCAGCGCAGCACGCGACGAAATCTGGAAATTTCGCCCAGGCCGCCGCGATCCTCGCCAAGGGCTATGAACTCGGCGGTCCGCCTGATTTCATGGACCAGGCATACACCTATGCGCACTATCTCATTGTAAGCCGGAGGATGGTGCGACGAGGAGCCAAAACCCTCAAATCAGATCATAGCCAAGCCATTTTGGACAATTTTTCATCGCTTTACAGCGACGATCTGGTCGACCGACTGGAGGCCTACTTCGATTCTGAGCTTGGAAAATACCGTGGTGGAATACGAGAACCGTCCGGGGCATTGCTGCTCAAGGCGGAACTTTGCCTGGCAAACGGCGCTGACCCTCGGGAAATGGCTGGCAAATTGCCGGAATCCGAATCAGCCCAAGTTCACGCACAATTCCTTATCGCGCGGGCCTACTGTACCGATGGAAAATTGGATAAGGCACAGGAAGTCCTTGAAAAAATCCTGGAGAAATCGCCACGCAACCAGGATGCCTTGAATTTGCTCGGTTCACTTTCGCTTAGCAGAGGCAATATCAATGCAGCCGCTTTCAATTTCGACAGAGGTCTGCACGCTGAATTCGCCCCTTCACCGGACAATGTTATTCCGGCGGGCGAAATTCATTACAGATCAACAATTTTGAATCAATTCGACGTCTACGAATACTCTGGTGGTTTTGCTGTCGTCAAAAAGCAGGCTGACCTCATTGGCGTGACCATTCTGGGCGAACAAATATTGCAGCTAATGGATTCGCCAGGCTATAGTCTTTGGCTTCGTGTTAAATTCATATTGGGTCGTTTCTTTAATATTAGCCAACTTAAGGCGCTATTGTTTCCCACTGCATCCGGTGAAAGTAAAAATGGAATAGGACGGAGTAAACTGATCGTTCAGCGCATTTTTCGATATTGCGATCGAGTTTTGATTGCAATCGATGCGGAACATACTCGACCTCATTTTAAAGCAATGGGCATGATTGTTTACCGGTTTATCCGACCGGCAGGCGTGGTGCTGCGGCCAATGAAAATCGTTTTGAAGCCACCTTACCGCTTACTGCGCCGATGCGGATTACAATTTTCAAGAATTGTGTACCGGACAGTTTTATTCAAATGGATAAAAGCCAAGGAAGTTCCTCTGGTTCAACGGTCAAAAAATGTCGATGACATTTTTCCTATTGTCAACAAACTTCTACAACAGGACGAACACAACGTTTTTGAAGAATTGTTGCCGATTGCAGCAGATAATTTGGTCACTCACAGACCTTGAGATGAAAAGTATGTGGCATATTTACTCTGATCTGGATGTGTTTGGTCATGAAAAATAATTTTCACCTGGTTTGCTCGGTTTGGGGAAAAGAATTTGTCGAGTTCTTTTGTACTTTTACAATTCCAACGCTGTTGAGCGATAATAATCTGATTCTTGTTGCGAGCAAAACGCAAATTACTTTTACAATTGTTACGAATGGAGAATCTACCGCCTACTTCAAGAAATTTTCTGCATACCGAGAATTAGAAGAATTGGTTGATGTCCAATTTGTTGACAGTGAGATTTCAACACAGAAGCTTAAAAAAACATCTCACTGGCAGCTTTGGCATGTGGGTATCAGGGCCCGTCAGGAAATCAACAATGTGGCGATTGTCATTCCTGATTGCATATACGCCGATGGGATCCTGAATGAGATATACACGGCTTTGCAGGATGGCGCCGATATTGTCTACTATCCCCTGCCGCAAGTGTGCCAGGAACTCATCCAACGTGATTTTGATGATGGTTGGGAATTCAAAAACGAAAGCCGTGAATTTTTTGAAAAACTCTGGATTGAATACCTGAACCCGAAACATGCTGCGCTGCTTGAGTCCTCATCATTGCGGGTGGCGCACCCAGAATACGTTATCCGTGGATCACAAGCTGGGTTGCAGTTCATTGAGCTCGCGGGGCACGGACTTGCGATCAATCAAGGGTCCCCATATGTGTCTGCCATTTTCAATCCGCTAAGCGAAAAGGCGGCGATATCGGTTTTAAAATTTGGTGGGGTAAGTTGTGAACCGACGCTGAAGTTCCACGAGCAATATGTGGGATTTTGGAGGCCACCCGGCACCGGAATGGGGGCAGCTGCTTATGCCAGCTGGGCTGCCCATTTTCGTGACGACTATTTTGATCAATATTCATCCCATGTACACTCGATCGGTCTTTCAGAAGAGGGTGATGGCTTCAGGGACGTTTCGCTGAACAGGTTCGCATCACTGCGCTACGATCTGAAATTCGCCGAGATAGTTTACGCGGTTAAGGGCGCGATGCGGGAACGATGCGGTCAAGGTTTGATAGGCGTCCTCCCGGTGCTGTTCCTGGATCGATTTTTCAAACGGACTATTGTGCGGAACGTCCCAAGCGTCATTTACTTACCGTGCGATGCGGACGCAATCGCCGGTCACTTCGCGGAAAAGGTCCTAAACGGTTGCCAAAAAACGCGGCGGGCAATCGTCCTGGCTCATTGCTTGGAGAATTTTATACAGCACCGCATCGGTGACTGTATCGAGCTTGAACACGATGGCCAGCCGAAATTGGGTAATGCAAAGCACATTATCGATCAGAACGAAATGTCGGTCGAACCCTCAAGCCATGTCACAATACGAGGGTCCGTCGTTTCGCGGCCCACACTGCTGAGACAGAATCTATTTCTCGTCTTCTACAAACCCCTTGAATACCAGGTGATGGATTAAGCGAATGGTTCACAATGCTAATTTTTGCAAACCGACATTGGCGGGCCCGTTAGGATAAAATGGCACTTTCCTTTTCGATTTTTCACGGATTGAAGCGCGTCTTGGTGGCGCTTTATGATCGTATGTCGGTGTTGCCTGTTCTGGGTTCGCTGGTTCACCTGGCGCGCAACATCTATCGATTTCTTAGAGGCCGGCCGATACTACCCGGGGTGAAGATCCTCCGTGAGCTGACAAACGTCTCTCGTGAAAAATCGGAGCCGTTTGTCTTTTCGGCGGCCAGTGAGGTTCGTATTAACCTAAACTCAGCTCTCATCTTGCAAAGCGCGCGTGTTGTCACAGAAGATGCGATCAATAAACTTGGCATCTCTCGAAATAATCACTCAGTATTGAATTTGCTTCTTAGACTAGAATACATAATGAATAACAAAATTGACTGGTCCTCAATAGAAGAAAACGACGACCCAGAGGTTAGATTTGATCTGGCATGCCACTATCTTGGCAGACGGGATTATGAAAAATGTGCGGAATTATTGGAAAGCCTTTGGGACCTTAATGGGTTTGAGGCGACGATAAATGCAACGCCTCTGAATCAAAAGATATTCCTCAGATCGATCGAATTTGTCGGCAGGTCTTATGAAGACAAAGGGGACAAACGGAAAAGCCTCGAAATTTATAAGAAGCTCGAATTGGTTACGGTCACCTCTCCGTTGGTTTCCATGCGCGCCGCAAGGTTGGCATGGTCGATGGGTGACGTGATCTTGGCGATGAAATTTGGAAATTGGATACTCACGTCGGACAATAATTTTTCCCACAATTATTCCCCGAACCCTTTCGTCCAAAACGTTGTTGCAGAGGAATGTGGAGAGCGACAGAAACGCATTCCGGCCGAAGAAAACCCAAGGTCGCGTGACCGGCCCGGGGAAGCTTTCATTAAACCCACTCTCCCGTTGAGCAACCACTCCGCTGTTGAAATGCTGCATCGGGTCGAGCACTCACCAGAAAATGGGATCTACTGGTTTTCTCACGAAAATAGGGGCCATCGGCCGACGGATTTCGAACTGCTAAATCGCAATTTCGTTGAGGGCAACTATGATCGGTGCGTCGCGCTGATAGAGGACATCGTGGAATCCGAATTATCTGGTAACTCGTTGAATGTGGCGCATGCGCAACGAAAAATCTTCCACAGATCGATTGAACAGATCTGCAAACATTATGGTGAAAAGGGTGACAAGCAAAAGGCGTCAGACCTATACAGGGCGCTTGGCAAAATCCCGATAACTTCGCCATTTGCATCCATCCGCGCCGCCAGGTTGGCGTGGTCAATGGGCGACGCTAAAGCCGCAACAAAGCTCGGTGTTTGGATGCTTACATCGGATCACAATCTCTCCCACGTCCGCACCCCGAATCCTATCATCAACAAAATCTTGAGTTAGCTCGAGGCCCAAACGAATGGTGTTACGATGCTTGACAGCGCAGAATATCGGCTTTCTGAGTCTGCCGCCAAAGGTCAAATTAAATCATGGTGGATTGCTCAGACGCATTATGTCGACCACTTTGAGAAATCTGGCTTTCCGGTCCGGCCGAACTATTTTTTCGAAATCGGGCAATTGCTCGACACAATGCAGGAAAACAGGTTCGAACTTTTTATCGATGAACTCAATGGGTTGAGCGTGGAAGACGAATCCCTGTTACGACAGGCGATCGCCCAATGCATCGATTTCCAGCTGATAAATTTCCCCAGGCGGGATCCGATCATTCCCGTTTCGACGATGATATCAAGCTTGGCGCTGTACAAGAAACTAAGCGCTTCGACAGCGGGCAATCTCAAAATTCTCGAAGTCGGACCAGGGTGCGGCTACCTCTCGTTTTTTGCCTCGCGCGACCCGCGTATCGCGGAATATTCGCAAGTTGAGGCGGCAGAGAGCTTCTACATCCTGCAAAACAGGATCAACAATTACTGCTATGGTGCGCAATTTCTCGACTTTGCCCACCAGTTCGACCGAGCGGATTTTTCCTTCAATGCCCGCAGCGATTTCGAAATGGGAGGTGTGATCAACGGAAACGATATACGCGACGTCAGGTGCACCCATTTTCCGTGGTGGATGCTGGGTCTTTTAGCATCGAGGACTGAACATTACGATATTGTAACGTCGAACGCCAATTTGAACGAGTTCTCGAGACCCGCCTTGCGGGACTACCTGTCGATTTTTCAAAAGGTGCTCAAGCCAGAGGGCCTATTCATAGTTCAGTGTACGGGCTTCACCGCTCACGGGTCACTGGAAACGTTGTTTGATGAACTACACGAGCATGGTTTCGCACCATTGATATCGACTATTGCCGGAGAGGTGCCGGATGGTTCGGATGCGTCAAAACTGGTTTTCGGAAAAACCCACAAATATTTCACCTTGAACAACCTTGTTATGGTGAAGTCCGGGCACCCCCATTATAATAAACGGCACGATCGAGCCTATTATGAAAACGGCTCGTCGATAAAGAGTGATGTTCTCAATACCATGTACGCAAGGAATGACGGCGAGCGAAGGTATGGGAAAGAAGAATTTATGACATCGCTCATTAATGATCTTACCGGCGATAGAAACAGAATCACCGGGTGATCATTGTTGGCCCCAAATCAAGCACCTATCACCGTCCGATCATCACCCAGCGTGGATTGCGGCGACAGATAATGGACTTGATTTCGACAAGCTGATCGCGCTTGCTGCGCGGATTGTGCCCTGGGATGCTCACAGAGCCATCTGTCGCCGATCCGGCGCAGGGGTAAAGTTGTTTTGTTTTGTCTCACGACTGTGGGCCTCCGACAAGGCGGGCTTGCGGATCCTTTCGGGTTTGGGGTTGGTGCGCTCAGCCTCATGTTCCACGGCAATCCGGTCATCCCCGCCGCACAGGACGATCAATCGGGTGACGCGGTCCCCAAGGCATCCATAGGTCCACGGTCAACCCCGTTCCATGACCTTCAGGACGTTGCCGTCCGGGTCGCTGAATTCCAGCGACCGGCTGCCATCGGCATTCGTGTGCAGCCCGGCATCCGAAGCGATTTTCGCGACCGCGCCATACAGATCGTCGATCCGGTCATGGCTGAGATGGAAGTCGACGCTGCCGCCGGGAGACCGGCTGCCGCCGCCTCGGCCGGGCACGTAGAGCGCGAACGCCATCGACGCGCCGTCAAGCTGGGCCCAGCCATATTCCTGCGACACAAATCCGGCCTTCAGGCCGAGCGCCGCCTCGTAGAACGTAACGGAGGATGCAAGATCCGAAACGGGGATTTTCACCAGGTCCAATGCCAGCGTCATACAGTGCCACCCTTTCTTTTGGTGTGTGCCCTGGCGGTCAGGACATAGCGAATGCCCTGCATGTCGCGGCCGGCAAACGCGCCCTCCGATGCCGCCCGCTCGACGGGTCCGGCCTTCCTGAAGCCGAGTTTCTCGAACAGGCGGACGGATGCACCGTTCCCGGCCACGATATCGGCGCGCAACTCCGTCGCCCCCGAGGTGGAGAACAGATGGTCCGCAAGGGCTTGAACCGCCAACGTGGCGATGCCGCGCCCCTGTGCCTCCGGCATCACCGTAACAAACACCTCCATCGCGTCCCTGCCGGCCTCGGCCCCGCCGACGGCGCCCAGATAATGTCCATCGCCGGCATCGGCGATGGTCAGCGAGCAGATCGGGGTGTCCGACGCATAGCTCTCGATGACGGCGTCCATCATTGCCGCGGCGCCTTCCGGCGTCTTTTGCTCGCAGGTGAAGGCCATGAACCGGGTCGCCTCGGGATCGGCGAGAAATCTTTGAAACGCTGAAAGGTCGGATGCCATGTGCGGCCGCAAAACCAGGCCGTCGATCCGAATTAGATCGGGAATCCGGATCATGACGGTCCCCCAGTCCGGCTTTGTTTCATCGGTGAGCCTGAATACGTCCTCGATGCGGGCGGCAAAGACGCGCGCAATGTTGAGAGCCAGCCTGAGACCGGGTTCATAGCGACCGTTTTCGATCGCGTTGACCGTCTGCCGCGAGACCCCGAGCAACGCGCCGAAATCCTGCTGGGTCAGGCCGCGAACCCGACGCAACCGACGAACCCGGTTCTCCACCCGGACTGTCTCGCCTTCACCCCCGGTCAGGAGCCATCCTCCGCAACAAATGAACCACAGCGCGCACGTCGCCCCTTTGATAGATTAACGTTTTGAGTCAAAATGTAAAGTATCCTTTCCATATTGCAATAGCCGTTCGGCTTGATGGATCGGCGCCCCTTCATTACTCTCGATCCCGAGCCTCCTCGGCAATCAGCCGGCCGGACCGGCCGGCGGAATCGGTGCCTTTCGTGTGATCGGATGAACTCCTTGGAAGACAAAGTCACGAACCATCCCGGCGACCGATCCGACGACAGGGGCAAGGTCTTTCTCTCCTATTCCAGGCGCGACCGGGACGAGGCGCAGCGGGTTTCGCAGGTTTTGCGCGAGCGCGCGTTCGGCGTCTTTCGCGACACCGACGACATCCTGCCGACCGAGGAATGGAAGCACAGGCTCGAACAGCTCATCGAGGAAGCCGATACGATCGTCTTTCTCCTGAGCCCGAATTCCGTTGCATCGGACGTCTGTGCCTGGGAAGTCGAATATGCAACGTCCCTCAACAAGCGCATCGCCCCGATCGTGATCGTGGAGGTCGATACCGCAAAAATTCCGCCGCTTCTGGCCAGGCTGAACTTCATCTTCTGCACCGAACGGGACCGGTTTGACGATGCCATAGACAATCTGGTCTCGGCGCTGAACACCGATATCGACTGGATCCGCGAACACACCCGGCTGCACGGCCTCTGTCAGCGCTGGGAAAATGCCGGCCGGCCGGATCGATTGCTGCTGCGGGGCCAGGACGTGTCCGACGCGGAGACATGGCGAGATGAAAAACCCCCGGAAGCGCCGGAGATTACGGTCCTGCAGGGCGCCTTCATTTCCGAAAGCCGGAAATATGCGATCCGGCAGCAAAAACGGATCGTGGCGCTTTCCCTGGCGGCCGGCATCATTGCCGTGGCCCTGATGGGACTTGCCTATTGGCAGCGCAGCATCGCCATTGAAGCCGAAGGGCAGGCGACGGCCAGCGAAAAGACGGCGGTGAAGGAACGCGACAGCGCGCGCATCGCCCAGTCCCTCTATCTTGCCGACCTCGCAACCCAGGCAAGCGATGCCGGCGATGCAAGTCTCGGCGTCCTGGCCGCCCTGGAAGCGCTGAAGGATCCGACCGCCGAGAGCGCGTTGCAGCGCGACCGGCCCTACGTCGCCGCCGCCGAGAGCAGTCTTGCCGACGCGCTGCATCACCTTCGCGAAAAGGCTGTCCTCACCGGCCATACCGACATCCTTGAAAATATCGGGTTCTCTCCGGACGGCTCGGTGCTCGCCACAACGTCGATCGACAAGACGGCACGGCTGTGGCGGGTCGACACGGGCCAGCCGGTCGCCACGCTCGAAGGCCATACGGGCTGGGTCAGAGACGCCGCATTCTCCCCGGACGGAACCCGCGTTGCGACGGCATCCGACGACGGCACCGTGAGGCTCTGGGACGCCGGGACCGGCGCGCCATTGGCCCTGTTCCAGGAAACCAGGGGCGAAGTCGGCAGCGTGATGTTCTCGCCCGACGGGTCGCTTGTCCTGACCGGCAACGGCAGCCTCTGGGACGCGGAGACACACCAATTGCGAATGCGCCTGGAGGGCGACGATGTCGATACCTGGCGCGCGGCCTTTTCCCCCGACGCGTCGCGGATCGTTGTGATCGGCGGTTCCCAGGCGCGTCTTCTGGACGCGGCAACCGGCGAGCAGATTGCCGCCGTGGAGCATGAGGATTCACTCGACGAAATCACCTATTCGCCCGACGGCAACATGATCCTGACCACGTTCAGCGAGGACAGGGCGCATATTCTCCACGGCCGCAGCGGCCGCAAACTGTTCACGATAAAGGGACACGATGCCTACAACGCCATTACGGATGCGGAGTTTTCGCCCGACAGCAAACGCGTCGTTACCACTTCGAGCGACAAGACCGCCCGCGTCTGGGACATTGCCACAGGCCGGCAGATCCTGGTTCTTCGCGGACATGAAGAAGGCGTTGAGGAAGCGGAGTTTTCGCCCGACGGATCGTTGATCCTCACGGCCTCGATCGATGGCACGGCGCGCCTGTGGGACGCGGCGTCGGGCAATCCGGTGTCGATCCTGCAAGGTCATGAAAACCATGTCATGGCGGCCCGGTTTTCACCGGACGGGCGCCATCTTGCCACCGCCTCCTATGACGGAACGGTGCGCCTTTGGACAGTACAGCGCGGCGCGGCCGGTACAAAAGCCGCCACCTTTCGGGGAAGCGGCGGGGCGATCTACAATGTCGAATTTTCGTCCGACGGGTCCGCCCTCCTGTTCAACGGAAACGGAGATCACTCGAAGCCGGGGGTGCAGTTGCGCGATGTGGGAACCGGTGAGGAACTGCAGACCTTCGATGCTGAAACAACGGGTGTCACCGGAAGCGCGGCAGCCTTTTCACCGAAGGGCGACAGTCTGCTGATCGCCGGCAGCATCGTGGAATTGCGGGACCTTGAAGGCGCCGGACAAGCAAACGTGTTTCAGTCGCGCCTGAAGGCGCGCCGTTTGCCAGATACGACCTTTCCCCCAGCGTTTTCGAGCGACGGGACCCGTGCGATCACATCCCGCTTTGTCGGCAACAACACGGTGCGCATCACGGTCTGGAACGTGAGTGAAGGCAAGGAGGAGGCGGCTTATGCGACGTCTGCCGGTCTGCGAAGCGCAGCCATATCTCCCGACGGCGGGCGTCTCATTGTTGCGGGAGACGAAGGGTTTGCGCGGCTTTGGGACGTCGACACCGGCGAGGAGATCGTCAGCCTTGCCGGTCATACCGGCTCGGTTCGCAGCAGCGATTTTTCTCCCGACGGGTCGCTTGTTGTCACGTCCGGTGGCTACAAGGATCATACGGTCAGGACCTGGGACGCACGCACCGGCGCGCCGGTGCGGACTTTCCAGGGCCATGCCGGGTCCGTCAATGTCGTGACGTTTTCACCGGACGGGACCCGGATTGCCTCCGGTGGCAGCGACGATCAGATTCGGATCTGGACTGTAGAGAGCGGGCTGATTTCGAAGGTCCTGACGGGGCATTCGAACAACATCACGACACTCGCATTTTCCCGCGACGGCCGCTTCCTGCTTTCCGGCTCGGAAGATCGCACGGCCCGGCTGTGGGCCATGGAGACCGGTGAACAGGTGGCGATTTACCGGGGACATGGCGATCAGATTCGCGACGTCGCCCTGTCGCCGGACGGGTCGCGCGCGGCCACGGGATCCTCGGACGACAGCGTTCGCATCTGGAGCGTTTTCAGCGGCGCCAAAGCGATCATCGCGGCCGCCAAAAATGCCGTGCCGCGCTGTCTGTCCCTGCAACAGCGCAGACGTCTTCACATGCCGGAAGAGCCTCCCGCCTGGTGTATCGAGATGAAAAAATGGCCCTACGACACCAAGGCCTGGCGAGACTGGCTCACCGAGAAGCAGATGGGAAACGACCCGGCGCTGCCCGAATGATTGCGCCTCGGCAAAAATCGTGAGTGCCGTCGTTGTGGTGGAATTCGGTTAGAGTGTTGTCGACAAGCCGGTCACGATGTGGGCGGATCGTTTGCACTCCCGCGTCCGCGCGGCCGCCAGTCCAAAATCTCCACGGAGGAAACCCGGCATGCCCCACATCGGCCCCAACGTCACGCTGAACGAGCCGGCCTTCATCCATGACACGGCCCTCCTGTACGGCAAGGTCACCATCGGGCCGGGCGCGTCCGTCTGGCCCTATGTGGTGACGCGGGCCGAAATGCATGAGATCGTCATCGGCGCCCGGACCAACATTCAGGATCACGCAATGATCCATGTCGGCTATACGAGCCCGACACTCATCGGCGAGGATTGCTCTATCACGCACCGCGCCGTGTTGCATGGCTGCGAGATCGGCGACCGGGTTCTCGTCGGGATCGGCGCAACCATCATGGATGGCGCCGTCATTGGCAGCAATTCCATCATTGCCGGCCATTCGATCGTTACGGAAGGCACCCGTTTTCCCGAGAATTCCGTCATTGCCGGCAGCCCGGCGCGGCTGATCAGGCAACAGGACAATTCAGAGACCAATCTGGCAAACGCGCGGTTCTATCTGATGAATGCACTGAACTATGCAAACGGCATCGATCGCTGTTCGCCGGCGGATCTCGATGCCTTGGAGCCTGTAACCGTTTCAGGGAAACAGTAAAACGCCCCAAGGCTCTTGCCGCATTTCCTGTCGTTGCAATAAGGGTTGCCGTTCATAAATGCTATTCGGATAAATGTTTTTCGTGATCCTGCCGGCCCATTATCCGCATGATCTCGACGCTGCCGTCACTGATGCGATAATAAATCGAGTGGCCGCCGCAAACGCTCCGTCGATATCCGGCGCGAATGTGATCAACCGCCGGAAACAGCATCGGCCTTTGCGCCAGAAGATCAAACCGTTTCTTCAGCCGGTCTCGATAGGCATCGGATTGCCGGACCCCGAATTTTTCATCGCCATACCGGGCAATGCCGATCAAGTCCTGTTTGGCGCTTTCAGAAAGGCGGTAACGTGACATGCCATTCCGCTACTTTCGCCTGGCTTGCGTCCAGATTTCATCAACGCTTTGATCCGTAAAGCCGTTCCTCTCCGCCTCGATCAACCTGGCACGAAGGGTTTCGATTTCAGCATCGCTCTCCTGCTCACGGAGCTGCCGTTCACGAATCAGCTCCCGCACAACCTCGCTTTCATTGCCGTAATGACCGGTTTCAATCTGGGCTTTGATCCAATCATTCTGTTTGGCCGTCACCGTTATGCTTTTCTTGATCAGCGACATCATAATCCTCTGATTCGGCATGGATCTTCCTACCAAGTAGGATCAAGTAGGATCAAGTAGGATCAAGTAGGATAATGTACTCAATGCGTCGATAACAAGTTCCTTTTCGCGGGCACCGACGCGGATTTCAAGCAAGCCAGCCCGGGCCGATTTGCGAACCCTTGAGGTTTTCAGGATTGGTGCCTACCGAACTCGCCAGACAGAGCCGTTCAGGTCCATGTATCCGTAATCCCCATTTACGACGCCATCCGGCACAAGTGTGGTGTTTTCTCGGGCGCAGCAATGCATCAGCGAAATCCACGCTATCGATACCCTCAAAATGGGATCGTCGCCCGCCCCATGACTGCTCCGAAATCGCTGTGCTCGCCGGACAGGCCCACCGAGGGACCGCCGAGCGTCGTCGGCCGGTCGATCGCGACATCGGGCACCACGTCGTAGGTTCCCTCGGCGCTGACCGTGATGCACGAGTCCGCCAGGGCCCGCGCGGCCGCATTCAGGACCGCCGCCGCAACCGGAACGGGGTTTTCGCGGCAGAACAGATAAATCCCGATCGCGGCCTTCACGCCGGCGAACGGGTCGATGCTGTTGCGGCCGCGCGAAACGCCGGCATTGGCGAACAGGGTGCCGTCGCAGCCGGGCGTGGCCAGACTGCCGTCGCCGCAATCCCGGCCGGTATAGGACGCGTCGGTGAAGGCGAGGCCGGCGTGCCCGCCCAGGGTGAAGGAGAAGTGCCGGTTGGGCTGATAGGTCAGATCGAGCCCGACATCGGCGCCGAACTGGTTCAGCCGCACGCGCTCGTTCAAGGTGTTGAAAAACCGGCCGGTGCGGAAATCCGTGTCCATCGTGACGTCATAGTCAATCCGGCTGTGGCGGTAGAACGCGCCAACATTCGGCCGGACGACGAACGCGTCGCCAAGGGGTTTCTTCAGGCCGACCTCGCCGTTGACGTCGAACCGGGTCGCATCGACGTCCAGACGGACAAGGCTGTTCTGGTTGAAGGCGAACCCGCCAAGGCCCGACAGGTCGATATAGGTCGGCAGCTGGCCCGGAGCGAAGGCGGATATGGTTTCGGTCTCCTTGCCGTCGATCTTGGAAAACGCGCCGCCGATCCGGCCCGTCCAGGCCGTATCGCCGCCCGGGCCAGGCAGTTCGACATTGAGGCCGAAATCGAGCTTTATCCCGTCGACGTCGGGGGAAAAATCGTGCAGCGGAGTCAGATTGGTTCCAAGGCTGGTAATGCCCAATTGGTAGCCCGGCAGTTCGCCGCGTTGGTACCCCACACCTCCGTCGATCCAGAATTTGGTAAACAGAGCGGCGAAATCGGGGAGGTCCGGATCGTTTTCCGGCTGCGGCCCCGGCTCGCCGGGCGGGGCATCGGCAATCCGGCCGGACGAAATCTGCAGAAGGCGGGTGATTTCCTCGCCCTCGCGCACCACGTCTGGAACCGTCCGATCCAGCTTCGTAACGCGGCCGCCGATCTCTTTGACCCCCTCGTCCACTTCATCCAGGCCTTTGCCGGCCTCGTCGAGCTCCTTGCCGATCCCATCGCCGGCTCCATCGTCACCCCCGCCGGGTTCGCGCGGGGGCGGACGATCATCGATAACGTCCTTTAAATTCTTGATTTGCTCTTTGTACTCGTTCTTTTCCGCTTCCCAGGTTTCGATAAGACTGACCGAGACATCGACATCGGTCTTGGCCCTGCCCCACCGTTCCAGCCATCGCTTGCGCCGGTCGTCGAGTGCGGTGACCTCATCATTGAAACTGTCTCCCGTCCGTTTGAGCGCGTCCAGATGCGCCTTGAAAGCAATGGAATAGTTTACATGGACAAGTGACAAAGTGTTCCTGTAACCGACAAGATTGGTGCGGCGTTCGGTAATCTCCTTGCATCTGAATTCAACCTTGCGCTCAAGCTTCGCCAGCTGTTCCTCGAGCGACGGTTCGCTGTCGTCAAACCCCTCGAACCCAAATTGGGCCGCGCCCGATTGCGGCAGCAGGACGAGTGATCCCGCGACAATCAGAGATTTCGCCAGCTGTTTCATTGGTTCGGAAACCATGTCGCCCTCCCGATCCGGCCCGCGGCCGGAAAGTTTTCCCTGTATTGCGCCGGCCCGGGGCCGGTGGACCAGACACCGGGTCCGATCTGCTGAGGAGCTTTGTGGAGGATGCATCGGTGCCGGATCACCAAGCAGGATGATCCGCCAACCGGCCTATCCGATGCGTTTTCCCAGGATCGATTGATCGTCAGTCCCGGGACTTCTGGCCTGTCCCCCAACGCCCAGTTTTCAGTTTTTCATAGCCTATTCACTTCTTGCGTCAGCGGGAACATATACGAGCGTTTTCGGCCGAAATTCTTTGCAAATGTGACATTAATGTCCCGCAATGGGAAAATCGCAGCTCGTGTACCGGGCCGCTTTGGGGTGAGTGGAAGCCGCGGCGGACAGGTTTGACACCCGATTGCCGCCGCCGCCAAAGACTGTGTTGTCTCCAGCGCCGGCGAACAGCGCATTGTCGAGGGTATCGCCGGTTATAGAATCATCGCTGCTGCCGGACCATCACACGGACCGTGAGAATGGTTTGTCTCACGGCTGCGGGCCTCCGACTGGGCGCCCGGTCGGGCTTGCGAACCTTGCAGGTTCGTTCTGGTCGCCGTGAACCAAATAGGCCGATCGGCTAATTGTTGTCGGCGCGCCGGGATTGGAATTGGTTTGGCTATGCCGCGTTCTGTTTCCTGAATCCGTGACCCCAGACAGCCTGAAAAGTCGAGACTAGCCTATCCTCGAAACCCGGTGGATCGCATCGGCCCGGTCCGTGAGATCCGGCAGCAGGTCCATGCCAAGACCCGGACCGTCGGGAACGCCGATCATGCCGTTTTCGATCGGCGGCAATTCATCGACAAAATCCCGATACCAATTGTAGTAAAAACCGCGCGCGATTTCCTGTTCGCGGACATTGCGCAGGCTCAGGGCCAGATGGGTCGAAACCGCGAGCGTGACCGGACCGGAACAGTCATGAAAGGCGATCGGCCGCGATCTCGCCTCGGCAAGTGCCGCAACCTTGCGGGCCGCCGTCACGCCGCCCGCCCATGTGACGTCCATGATCGGCGTCGCGATATTGCCCTCGTCGATCAGGCCCTTGAACTGGCCAAGGCTTGCAAGCGTCTCGCCACCGGCCAGCGGAGCAGAGGTCGACCGCGCCAGTTCGGCGACTTCGCCTGTCCTGTCCATCCAGACCGGATCCTCGATCCAGTCCATATCGAGCGGTTCCAGAGCGCGGACGATTTTCATGGCTGCGTTCAGGCTCCACAGGCCGTGCAATTCCGCCTTCAGCCGCATCCTGTCGCCGTGGGTCCTGCGAATTCTTTCAAGGGGCTCAAGCCCCTTTTTCAGGTCGCAAGGCGAAATGTCCACTCCGTCCGCCGCACCGGCCGCCAGGTCGAGCGGCCAGATCTTCATGGAAAAAATACCCATTTCCATCAGCGAGGCGGCCAGGTCTTCGGGGCGATTCAAGAAGGCCTCGAGATCGTCGTAGCGCACAGCGGTCTCAACGGGACCGGTACCGAAATTGTCGGGCCTGACAGCCGACGTCTTCGAGACATAATTGGGGCCGGCACAAGTGTTGTAGATCTGAATCCTGTCCCTGGTCCGGCCGCCCAGCAGATCGCACAAAGGTTTGTCGGCCGACTTTGCGGCAATGTCCCACAGCGCGACATCGACGGCGGCGAGCGCCCGCACTTCCGCGCCGCTGCCGGTCGCGCCGACATAGGGCTGCATTTTCATGTTCAGGAATTCGATGCGGCTTGCATCCTCGCCCAGGAGGATTGGCGCAATGCGATCGTGAATATCGGCTTCGCTCGGACCGGCGCCGAAATAGGTCTCGCCAAGCCCCGTCAGGCCATCCGAGGTGTGAATTCGTACCCAAAGGAGGTTCGGATGCCGTTCAAGGCGCACTGTTTCTATTGCTGCAATCTTCAAGGCGATGTCCTTCGGCCCGTGAACTCTCGGTTTGTCCCGCCGATTTGGTCAGATTGCATTTCTGATCTCATTGGACAAGCCGCGAATTTGACAGAACGGCGCCCCTGACGACAGTACGATCCGAACATCTCTGTTGCGGCGACACACTTGGAATTGAAGATCCCGCGAATTCCTGCGCATGTTTGAGGTGATTGTCCGACGAGCGAGGGCTTCCGGCAAGGTGGTCTGGCGGCCCGCGCCCCGGTGGGCTCGCGGACCTTTGGGTTCGAATCCGCTTGCCTTGAATGGGTTGTTTCTTCGATCTCAATTCGCCGGGTTCGGTTTGCAAGAAATTCAACACCAGTCAATTAGGTTCGACTCAATCGAACCGCGGCGCAGATATGACTTCTATTTCCCGCGGCAATCATTCAGATGCAAATGACGCGTTCATGCGGCCTGCCTCATAAAACCGGATTCACCCGACAGACGGTGGAGCATTGGTTGCGCAAATCATTTTCGCTTGATCTGAGGCAGATCAAACGCGACCTGCGATAGCAATCGACTCGTCATGTTGCCCACCACCGTAGACCGATACGCAGATCAAGCACCGAAATCAATTTATCCTCACTTCAAAAACGAAATATTGTTAAATTTGATGGAATTTAAGTAATTCCACCATTTTTTCCTATTTCTGACTTCGATGCTTCGATGTATATGCTACAATTACTGTTTGGATATTCGCCCTCCCTATTTAATTCCGGCCAAAGTGCCAGCGCGATCATAATCGCAACAAACGCGGCCAATGTTTGAATTGACTGCGCGGCAAAGCTGAAGATTTTTTGCCAGACTTTCGTTTCAATTGCTCGATGTCTATGACACATTTTATCACCTTTGAAGCGATTAACATACGTTTATTGCTTCAAAAATATGGCCATTGGGTTAATCAAACGTAAACACCGATGAGGATCTAGAGTCGCGTTGAATCGGATTCATCGAACGCGCATTGATTCTTCCCTGACGCCGGGTGTTGTCGTTCAATCGGAGGCAGATTAAACACAACATGCGTTAGTTCGACTGCGTCACAAACTAATTTCACGAATAAATTCAACGGCTCGTGAGCCGCATAAAAGACGTCACTGCTCAACGACGTTCATTCTCCTCGACCTCATCCAGAGGTCGTTGGGTTTCACACATCAGTTTAAGCAAATAAAATCACCAAAAACAGCGCGGTTCAGGTCTTGTCGTATCGTTTGACAAAATCTCGAATTCGAGAGCAAGGGACTGAATTTGTGACGCAGTCAGATCAGCAGGCGTTCTTAAGCCTTTGCTTTCTGGATTGTGCTGCTCTGTAGGCCTTGAGCAGCTTCTTGGTTCGTTTTGATGCCGTCGCCATTATGTCGTCCCAGGTGACGCTTTCCACCAATTCGGAGTCTCTTTCCGCAATCGTAGGAATGTAGGTATGATCACGTGGCGGACCATAAACTTCGTCATGCCGGAAAATCGCTGTTGTAAGACCGGAATCGAGTTTTCTGAGAGCGGAGCCCCTCGTTAGTAAACCAAAACAATCTCGATAAACCCGATAAGCAAATTGATATGGATTTTCCTTAAGTGACTTATTCCGATCTCGCCACAATTCAGGCGCTTTATCTGGAATTGCGGGTTCCAACTTTTCCGTTTCGTTGACAAACAGGTCTCGGGCTTGCTGTATTACCTTCAGACGATCTTGTCGTGAGAGGTCTTGATTGTTTATTATCCGATCAATTAAATCGGCGGATTGATCGAGCAATTCCCTGGCAATTTCATCATGTGCGCTGTCTCCGAGACCGGGGGCTGAACCGGAAACTTGTTTTTTTCCAAATTCAGATTGCAGCCTCTCGAGCTTTGAAAGCAGCTCAACCGGCCCAGTTTCCTTAGATTTTCCAGAATCTTGATCGGAATCACGGTGATTCTGCTTTGGCACCTTTGGCATTCTGCTCCTAGGCGGCCGCTACTGGAACAATGGCCAAGGTTCTGATTTTACAAGTGTATTTCAGACCAAATTTAGAGTCCATCTGCTGATTCGTGTCAAGGAATTTCCCTTCGCGAGCTTCGAACGCGAACGTTCCACAGACGGTTACCGAGAATTACTTGGATCAGATGCGTTGAAGTTTCGATGGATCATTTGCCAACCTGAGAAAACGGACCTCGGTGACAGTCCCCCAAATTCCATTCGATGCGGAGCAATCGACAATCACGATTCTGCCGCACAACCCCGCTAGCGCTATCGACGCTTTGCAATTGAACCATTTTGAAACCGAAAGTTTGGGACCGGCGGAAATGTCTTGTTTCTCTTTTCACCAAAGTCGCAACGGTCTGGAATTGCCGGTGTCGCCAGTTTTCACGCATATTGTGTCTGGCGAGGCGCCGGTGCGCCTCGCCGGGCATCGCCGGCTTATTCGACTTTGCCGGGCAGGCTGAGGTCGCCGGAGGCCACATCGAAGACGTCGGTGACGCAAAGCAGGGGCGCGTGGATGCTTTCGTTCACCCGCAGGGCTGCCGTGACGCCGTCGAAAGAGGCGCCCGCGGCGCCGCCGGCAATGGCGGCATGGATGGTGATTTCAGGCCCGTCGAAGATTGGCGTGAAACCGGGACTGTCCAGCAGGATCGGAAAACCGGGCCACGTCGCAGGAAGGGTCGGGGTTGTTCCCTCCGGGATGTCCTTCACCGCCAGCGCTCCCGGCCCGCAGGCGTCCGTCGGGGCGAGAACAACCCAGTGGCTGTGCCAGATGGCGCCGTCGTCGCCCGGATTGCCGTTCAGGTCTTCGTCAAAGAGCGGCGTGTCATCGAAGTCGGGATGACTGGTTGCGGCCATTGCGAGAATGCCGGCGCCTTCGTCGAACCCGACGGTCGACGGGTCCAGCGATGTCGGCCAGACATAGGACCAGACATGCGATCCCGGCACTTTGCCGGTGGTCTCGGGCCTGCCGGCCCCGGCCTTGCCGTTGGTGGTCATGTGGAAGGTTACCACGTTGCCCTTGCGGTGGACATGCGCGGCCAGAATGTCGAACGCGGCGACTTTGGCATTGTCCGCCGCCGACGTGACGGCACCGTCCTGATTGATCGCGTGGGATTTGTGGTCACCGCCCGCGAGAGCGATGCCAGCGGACAGGGCCAGGATTGTGATTGTCGGGAGAATTCGCGTCATCTTTGTCACCATGGGTTCGGGAAACGGGGCGTCGCATCAACTACTAATAGCGACTCGCTATTAATATACGGGGAGAAAATTTTCAATGCAATAATAATTTCGAGTCGATATTTAATGAGGTGTGCGTCGACCTGACTTTCGTCCGTCACGATCCGCGGAATCAAAAAAATCCGGGAGGGGGAGCGGTTGAGGACACAAACCCGGGCGATCCAGACCCCCGGGCAATTCGCAATTCCCGCAAAGGTTTGGTTTTCGGATCACGAAATGAGCTGTCTGCGCGAAAGATTTCCCGTTCTTGTCAACGGCACGAATATTCAAGTGAAGCTCTTGTAATGTGACAACAAATCAAACGTTTCGGTATGATTTCAGGGATGGGGATTGTGTTTTTCGAGCCGCTATGACGCAATGGAAGTCAGTAAAATGTTTCCATCGGGCGGAACATCGTGGAGTAATGGACGCCGATGTGCCGGATCCCGACCCTGGAACGGGATCCTCAAAAGGGCAACAGACACCGCAAACGGAGATGCAAGGGGCTGGCAATGGTTGACGTAAAAAGCATGGTCGCGAACATTGAAGGGCAATCCCTGCAATCGCTGGCCAACCGGATGAGCCCGGAATTGCGGCGGTTTCTCGATGCCGTATGGGCACAACGCAACGATCCTCACCTCGACATGTACAAGATCTATGTCGGCGGGCGTTCGCACACGATGCCGGAAGGCGATTACGACAGCCGGATCGAATATCCCTGGCCGATCGAATACAATTCCGACCTTGTCGAAACCTTCCTGACCTGCGTCGCCACGACAACCCCCACGCCGGTGCGGGTGCAGCCCTGGGGCGCCCTGGCCGAATTCGGCCTCGGCGACGACTTTGCCGAAATGAAGGAATGGTGCGCGGAACAGGCGGAATTTTATCCGCACCTGTGGAAGCGGGTCGTGCTGCGCGACCTGGGCCACTCCTTCTTTCATTTTCCAACCGGCAGAAGCGCGTTCCGCCGGGTCTATATGAGCGTCGAGCGGCCGCATCGCGGCGAAGTCCTGAAATTTGTCGTCAATCGCATCCGCAACGGCATTGCCGGGGTGACCAACGCCAAGGCCTCCGGTCCGCTTGCCGACGGGCTGGACAATGTCGTGATCTATTGCGACAGCATGGAGGTCATGACCAAGGTTCTGGATGAAATCGCCCGCTACCAGAACAAGGAAGCCAAGGCCGGATGGTTCAAGCGCGAGACGATCCAGATCGCACGCCGGATCACCGAGCATGGCGGGCAACCGGTGCGCGGCGTCGCGACGGCGGTCGAACCGGGAGCGCATCCGGACGTTCTGGAAAAGATGGAACTGACGCGGCGGCCGAGCTTCGGCGACTTCTGGGAAATGATCCTGGAGCCGCTGCTCGATCAAGCGCGCGGTCCGGTCGGGGGCGTCGGAAAATCCGGCACGCAGGTCCAATTCTACGACCTCGTCCTGAAACGGCTGAAGGTCCTCGGCATCGATCCGCGCCGGCCCGATCTTTGAGGGCGCGAAACCCGCTGTCCTCATCCTCTGATGTCCCCTTTGTCAAGGATTGAGCATAAAAGTAAGTTCGCATCGAATGTACGACGCGTGTTTTTGTTTTGTGGCCGGTGCATGGTTCTGGAAGCGGTCTCGTTTGCGACGGTTG
>Ga0207422_1001993_pt1 | contig 31737 bp, 27 predicted proteins | sample MarCyaLeptolynsp_FD_187757 | JGI IMG/M metagenome (GOLD analysis project Ga0207422, IMG submission 187757) | Marine cyanobacterial communities from Panama - species 1 Leptolyngbya sp. (SPAdes) | ecosystem: Environmental > Aquatic > Marine > Unclassified | place: Panama: Panama City | collected... | reverse complement strand
TGCTGCGGAAATTCCTGCTGGCCTGTGCTGATGGGGCTGAAGCCGTCATCGAAAACGATGGCACGGCTTGACGTTGTGCCCTGGTCTATCGCCAAAACACATCCGGCCATGGCGCTCCTCCCATTTTATTTGTTTATCTAAGAAGACCGCCGGAGGGTCCGGCAAGTCAGAAAGTTGTTGGAACTATGCAGCAGCGCCAGTCTGGTCCGCAAGGTGGCTGGACATGTAGCTGTCCAGGTTGGCGGCTTCTTCGCTGGTCAGCCGCAGGCCCAGTTTTGTTCTTCGCCACAGCACGTCTTCTGCGGTTCTGGCCCATTCCCGGCTCATCAACCACTTGACCTCGGCTTCATAAAGGTTGTGACCGAAAGCCTGGCCAAGGTCTTCGAGTGACTTGGCATCGCCGAGTATCCGCCGGGCATCGGTGCCGTAAAGACGGATCAGCCGTGTTGCGAAACCTTTCTCCACGTATGGATAGTCCCGCTCAAGATTTGAAACCTCTGAGTCGAACGCATCGACTTTGAAGTCACCACCGGGCAGCGGCTCGCTATCTGTCCACAGTCCTTTCTTGAACGGCAGGAGGTTTTCCAGTTTCGCAAGCACTTGCTCGGCAAGCTTGCGGTATGTCGTGATCTTGCCGCCGAAGACGGAAAGGACAGCCGGAGAGCCGTCCCCGCCGTCAAGTTCCAGAACATAATCCCTGGTTGCCGCCTTGGCATCCTTGGCCCCATCATCATAGAGAGGCCGGACACCCGAATAGGTGTGAATGACGTCCTCCGGCGTGATTTTCTTTTCAAGGTATTCGCTCGCAGCCGCGCAGAGATACGCGATTTCGTCATCCGAAATCCGAACGTTGCCAAGGTCGTCCTTGTAGTCCACGTCAGTCGTACCGATCAGCGTGAAGTCCTGCTCGTAGGGAATTGCGAAAACGATCCTGCCGTCGCCATTCTGGAAGATGAAACAGCGGTCGTGATCGAACTGGCGTGGTACGATAACGTGGCTGCCCTTGACCAGGCGAATGCCGGACGTGTCGTTCTCGCCGACGACGCCATGCAGAAAATCGGCGACCCACGGACCGGCTGCGTTGACGAGCACGCTTGCTGTGACTGTTTTTTCTTCGCCGGACGCCAGGTCCCTCAGGACGACGGACCATTTGTCCCCGTCGCGCCTTGCGCTGACACATTTCGTACGCGTCAGAATTTTGGCACCGCGATCAGCCGCATCGCGCGCATTGAGGACAACGAGGCGTGCGTCGTCGACCCAGCAGTCAGAGTATTCAAATCCTTTGTGAAAGAGCTTCTTGAGGCCCTGTGAAAATGGGGCCTGATCCAGCCGCACCGTCTTGGTGGCCGGGAGCAGTTTCCGTCCGCCGAGGTGGTCATACATGAACAGCCCCAGACGCAGCAGCCAGGCCGGACGCAGATCCTTGTGGTGCGGCAAGATGAAACGCAGCGGCCAGGCAATGTGCGGCGCCATGTGCCAGAGGACTTCCCGCTCCTTCAGCGCCTTTCGAACCAGATCGAACTCGTAGTATTCAAGGTAGCGCAGTCCGCCGTGGATCAGCTTGGTCGAGGCGGAGGATGTGGCTCCGGCCAGATCTCCCATCTCTGCAAGCAGAACAGATGCCCCGCGTCCGACCGCGTCCCTTGCGATCCCCGCTCCGTTAATCCCCCCACCAACAACCAACAGGTCGTAATCCGCCGACATTGGCGTCTCTCCAACTCGAAATGAAAAGCAAATTCTCAGCAAAACGAAAATAAAACGAAACTTCACGAAATTCAATCAACAATCAGTTTTTCTTTCTGCTTCAGGCACAAATCGGATTGCCACAAGCTGAGAGAGACCCGCTCGAACCCTGAAACACAATCACTGTTGCGCTCTGGCAATCTCAAACTGGCACCTGGATCTCGACCGATTTTCGTTCTTCGGCGCCTGGTGCACAGAAGAGCGCAACAACCTGAACTCGCAGTTTGCGAATTGACATGCGCGGCCAGATCGCGTACTTGCTGCGCCTTCAATCAGGAAATGAAGATGTTTATCGCAGTTTACAGTTCATCGAGCTCATATTCGTCCGCGCTTCGCGGTCGAGGGCTTTTGTATGTGCGGTAAACCGTAGGCACATCGAAGTGTTTTCGACCCGGAAGCGAAAAGCTTACCGGGTTTTTTGTTGCCCGGGTCATCAACAGGGAAGATGAACTGGGCAGGAGCCCGGCGCCGCTTCGAAAGCGGATGGAACCTGCAAGGGTTTGGGGATCAAGACCTCCGTCTTCCGCCAAAACTGGAGAGTAAACCGGACAGGCGTGCCGGTGCTGTTTTGAAAACAGACAGGACCCGGCGACGGGTCTGCGGGTCAGGACCGCTGCTCTCCTCCAGTTGGAAGACAAACCGGACAGGTGTCCGGCACCGCTTGGAAAGCGTGTGGAACCCTGCAAAAGGGTTTGGGGATCAAGACCTCTGTCTTCCGCCAACCGGAGCAGCTGGGCACTGGAGAGCCCACCGGACTGTAAATTCGACGCTTATGCTGTGCTGGTTCGACTCCAGCCTGCTCCACCAAAGAGAGTGAACCAGCTAGGTGCTGGCGCAGATTGCTAATCTGTCGGAGCTTCCTGAAGCTTGCGGGTCGGGACCGCCGCTCTCTGCCATTCTTCCAGGCTCCACCGGTCGGATTTGTCCGAAAAATGCGGAAATCGCCACTGACCCTCTACTTGAAAGAAAACTTGTCCGGCTTGCGTCAGTGCTCCTCGTCAGCCGGTGGAGCATCATCGGTTGGCTCGCTCTCCTTGACCTTCTTCTTGCCGACTTGCTTTGGTGCCTCTTCATCCGCCGCATAGGGCGGCGTCGCCGCGTGATATGTGACCTGCGGGAACGGAATTTCAATGTTCCGCTCATCAAACACCTGCTTGATGTATTCGTTATATGCGCGCCCCACGCTCCACTGGTCGCCGGGCGCCGTCTTGATGCGCGCGCGAATATCGATCGAGCTCGCGCCGAAGGCTGTCACCCCGTGCATTTCCAGATCACCGAAGATCTTGGATTTGAAGTCGGTTTCCTGAAGCCGCTTGAAGGCGTCCACCATCGCTTCCTTGGCATAGGCGATGTCCGTGTCATAGGAGACCCCGATAAGTGCGACGTGATACGAAAACCCGCGCATGAAGTTCGACACCATGTCGACTGATGAAAACGGAATGATGTGGGTCGTGCCGTCCAGGTCACGCATGCGCACCGAGCGAATGGTAATCCCTTCAACCGTGCCTGTGATGCCGGCCACGGTCACAACGTCCCCTTCGTTGATGGCGTTTTCAATCTGGATAAACGCACCGGTGATGATGTCCTTCACAAGCGTTTGCGCACCGAAGGATATCGCCAGACCGACGACACCGGCACCGGCGATCAGCGGTCCGATGTTCACACCGATTTCAGAGAGCGCCAGCAACACCGCCATGACGATGATCACCACGGTGAAGGCGTTGCGGAAGAGCTGAAACAGGGTCCGCTCGCGCGCGCTGACGATGTATCCCGCCCTGGACTGCAGGCGCAGGTCGACCCAGGACATAACAGCCAGCCACACCGTGAAGGCAACTAGCAGCACAACAATGGCGGCACCATAGCTGCTGACCAGGCTGAACCCGGCCTCGCTATAAAGCCAGTCAATCACGCTGAGGACACCCCAGATATCCAGCAGCAGCAGGATCGTTCCGACAAACACGACAAAGCGGATGAGCTTCAACAGGCGCGGGACGAAGGCGTTGAGACGGTATTGCAGCGCCGGCAATTTGCGGTGAATGTCTTCAGGCAACCTGATGCCGCCCTTGATGGCCCGGGTCATGATCAAGGAAAGCAGCATGCCGGCCATAATCGTGAGGATCGAAAGACCGGTTGCCCGCAGGATGATGGTTGTCGCATCAAAGGGCCGCGTCACCCAGACGAGAAAGACCGCGATGATGTAGCCGTAAGCGCCAACGTGCCAGAGCTTTCCGAGGTTGGAGAGCGCGCGCTGAGCCAGAATGCTGTGCATGGTCTCCGCATAGGCCTTGGCCCCTTCTCGAACGTTGACCCGGTTCTTCGCGATCAGCACCATCAGGTACAACATGCCCGTCAGGACGATAATGAACCGGAGGGCATTTCCGAGGACGAAAGAGACCGCAAGGTTTGCAGCCGGTACAGCCAAGAACACGCCGAAATTGTTCCAGTACATGTAGATGCGCAAGCGCGAGTACCAGTAGTCCGAGGCCCCGTTAGCAAAGGGCAGCAAGCGCAATTCGGGTCTGCGGGGCGCAAACACGAAGCGAAGGGCAACATTCGACATTCCGGTGATGAAGAATGCGTTGAGCGCCAGGCTCTCCTGGATCGTGACACCGGTCTCCAGTCCGCCATAGCCGGTTAGGGCAACGAAATAGCCAACCCCGAGCCCAAGCGCGACCGTCAGGCCGTCGATGATGGTGGTCAGCACAAGGATGAATGCGCGCATAAGCCCGCCGCCATAGCGCGCACGCACGGCCATCTTCGGGTAGATCCGGCGGGCGATATACTGCCCCGTCCAAAACGCCGCATAGGCACAGACCAAAACGATTGCGACTTGCAGCAGGACTTCCTGGACACGGTCCCATTTGATGGGAATATCGCCGCGGAAAACGAGCAGCAGTCCTTTCAGGGAATGCCTGGACCGGTCCAGCACCACACCGAGCTCATCAGCCAGCGCGCGCGTATACTCCCCGATGCGGATGACAAAACCCTGACCAGCCGCCGGTTCTGAAGCCTCCTCCGGTTGTTCTTCGCCCGTCGTTTCACCCTGTTGCTCGGAGGTTTCCTCTCCTTCGCCAGCATTTTTCTGCAGCAATTCAATAAGCTGCTTGCGGCTTTCCGGATCGTTCAGAACCTTGATAAGCGCATCGCTCGCCTGCTTTACATCCGCGCTCTCTTCAGGGGCTTTGGTTTCGCTTTGACCTGCAGCCGGAACCGCAGAAAAAAGCAGCATCCCCAGACAGACTGCAAGGCACAGGCGCAATAGCTTCATGTCAAACCCGCTTCGCTAAAATACGGAACGCGTTGCGTTCGTTTGCATCGACAATAGAAAAGAACCCGGCCCAAAGGGAAGCCATTCAATCCGCCGCTCAACGGTTTTCAGACATTGAAAAGAAAAACTGAAACCAGTTCCAAGAATTATTTCATTTGGACAAATAATGTCGACTCTAGACTGATTTTTTCAAATTTCCACGAACTAACGTCACGTCACTATATTGAAACTCCACTTTTCGGTAACGTAAAAATAACAATATTGACTAATTCTTCCAAGTATGGAGGAGAAATGACAAGCTCGCTCATCAAACTTGCACAGGATGAGACTGTCGAGGCCCGGCGGCAACTGTTCGCCGAGGTCAGTAGGCTTGTCGCTGCCGATCTGGACGACCGGTCGGACACTGAGCTGGCCCTCTTCGCCGAAGTCATGCTCAAGCTCTACAGCAACAGCACCGCCGAAGACCGTCTTCGGCTGGCGCAAAAGCTTGCGCCGTGTTCGCACAGCCCGTCTGACCTCGTTCTGAGGATTGCCAAGGACGAAGTCAGGGTCGCGATGCCGGTCCTTGCCGACTCTCCGTTGTTGAGCCAGGAGGATCTCCTCGATTTGATCGAGCAGGTCGGAGAGACCCACATGCAGGTTCTTGCCCGGCGCAAAAACCTGCCGACGGAAGTCTCGGACGTTTTGGTGAACAAGGGCGACCGGCCGGTTCAGCGCATCCTGGCCGGCAACAGGGAAATCAAACTCTCCCGCGATACCATGCTGAAGCTTGTCAAGCTGGCGGCGGAAGACGAGTTGATGCGCGAAGATCTCGCACTCAGGTCCGATCTTTCGCCGGCGGTGTGCCAGGAATTGCTGCCGCTTGTCGACGACGAAACCAAGAAACGCTTGCGAAACATAATCGAGGGTTCCTTGTCGCAGGAACAACTCGACCAGATTGCAAGGTTGAAAGTGTTGCGCAGGACGTTCAGCAACGCACTGGAATCACAGGATGTCGGAACACTTTGGCGGGAAGCGGAGCGGTCTGCCGTCACGCTTGATGAGCTCATGATCCTGCTGCTGCAGGACGGGCGCTTCAGCCACGCGATTGAACTTCTCAGCGCACGTGGCCGGATCGCGCAATCGTCCCTCAGGGACGCGATATACAACGGCAAGCTTGACGTCGTCCTCAGAACCGCGACCAAGGCCGGATTAAACGTGCCGGCCTTCGCCCTGCTGGCCAAGGCGCGTTGCGCACATCTTAAAATCTCTCCTGCACAAGGAGCGGAATGGACATCTGCTTACGTCAAGCAGATCGCATCTTCGAAGGCCAGGCAGCACCGTTGCGAGGATTTTCAGACCCGGCGCCGCGCCAGATCCTGATCACGCGAAGGCCAATCGGCCGCAACCTTTTTCCTACAGGTTTGAAGTCCGCGCGCACAAGCTTGCCGCGACGGCGGTCGTCAACGTGGCAGCTGCATAGAACCAAAGGCCTGGCAGGATTGCCGCTGCGGCCAGGCCACTGGTCTTGGCAGCGAACAGAACAAGTGCCACCAGCATGACATCCAGCATCGACCACTTGCTGACGGTGGAAAGAAGCGCCAGCGAGCGTGAATTGCCACCGGTAAAGGCCGCAATGTGGATCAGGAGGATTTTCGCGGCCGGGAAACCGACCGAAAACAGACCGACAATCGACGCAAGGGCAATGTCCCCCTGCATCCAGAGCTCCGTAATCATTTCAATCAGGTTCGGGCGGTCCTCAAGGAAATACAGCCGCTCAAACCGCATCAGCGGCTGCGTCAGCCCCAACGCAAAGGAAAAAGTTGCAAGCGGCAAAAGCAGAGCCAGAAATAATCGCAACGACAATGCTTACTCCCCGGGTTTTGCGTAAATCAGCTCACAGACAAGTGCACATGGGGCGGTCGCTTTTCAACAAATTGAAGCTGCGCCCGGGATTTCAGCCAGCCCAAACAACAAAACCCGATCGCCGGGGATGGCGATCAGGCACCAGGTGAACACTTCGCCTTGAAGTATTCCGTCTTGTCTGAAAAAGCCCCAGAGCCCGCAGCCTAGCGTGCTCTTGCCCTTGCAGCGACTTCGTCGAGCTGCTCCTGTTCGGCAATCTCTTGAGCCGTCCGCTCACGCTGATGGTCGCGTTCCTCAAGCTGTTCGAACTTCTTCAGTTCTTCGATCGCCTCACTGAGTTCATCCTGGGCACGCTGCAACTGATCGTCCAGCTCATGCGCGGAATTGCGCAGATTGTCTCGGCGATCCGCAGCGGCCTTCGCAAAAGTCGGATATGCAAAATGAGTAACATCCGTGATCCCGACGCGCTCCTGCTCGGACCGAATCTGGTCATCAAGTTCGTCAGCCATACGGTTGAACTCGGCAATCATGCTCTCGATCTGAGCAAGTTGCCGTCGTTTTTCATCAACCTGAAACCGCTTCAAACGGATCAAACTGTCGCGGGTTTTCATAACTCAATACTCCCCTAACTCGGGCAGTCTACCCCGGAGTCATTTCCAAAAGGTTGGCAAGCTGCAAATATCCTTCAGAAAGTGACGTCGCCTCGTCTTTTCCCTGATTCAGGAAGTCGTCAATCAGCGCAAATCGGTGAATTGCCTCATCGACGGTCGGATCGGAGCCTTTTCGATATGCACCCAGACGGATGAGCTCCTCCATATCAGTATAGGTCGACAGCAACTGCCTTGCCTTGCGCAATACGGGAATGTGCTCGTCCGGAACGCATCTCGGCATGGTCCTTGAAACGGATTTCAGGACATTGATTGCAGGATACCGTCCCCGCTCGGCAATGCCGCGTTCCATGACCACGTGACCGTCCAGGATGCCGCGGACGGCGTCGGCAACCGGTTCATTATGGTTGTCCCCTTCCACAAGCACGGTAAAGAGCCCTGTAATCGAACCGGCTCCCGTTTTCCCGGGGCCGGCCCGCTCCAGAAGCCGCGGCAGCTCCGTGAACACCGTCGGTGTATATCCCTTGGAGGTCGGCGGTTCGCCCACCGAAAGCCCGATCTCCCGCTGTGCCATGGCAAACCGTGTCACGGAATCCATCATGCACAAAACATTCTTGCCCTCGTCGCGGAAGTGTTCCGCCGCTGTCATCGCCAGATAAGCAGCCTGCCGGCGCATCAGGACGCTCTCGTCCGAAGTCGCCACAACAACGACGGAGCGTGCGAGACCTTCCTCGCCGAGATCATCCTCGATGAATTCCTGCACTTCACGTCCGCGTTCACCGATCAATCCGATCACGGCGATATCGCACTTCGTATTGCGCGCGAGCATGGACATCAGCACCGATTTGCCAACGCCCGATCCGGAGAAAATCCCCATGCGCTGGCCTTCGCAACAAGTCACGAACGTGTTGAGTGCTCTTACGCCGAGATCGAGCGGCGGGCCGACGCGCTGCCTCTCGGAGGCCGGCGGCGGCGCGCTACGCAGCTTTCGGGGCACTTCCCCGTTTGCAAGCTCGCCCTTCCCGTCGATCGGTTCGCCAAGTGCGTTGACCACCCTGCCGAGCCAGGCATTGCCGGGATGCACGACACTCTCGCGTGACTTGATGACGGCCTTGCACCCCATCCGGACGCCTTCCAGTCCGGAAAACGGCATGCAAAGCGCATGTCCATCTCTGAAACCGACAACTTCGGCTGGAACTTTCGGGTTATCCTCACCGCTATCGATGAAAAGTCGTGAACCGACACTCATTTCGTGAATCGGTCCGGCGATCTCCACGAGAAGCCCCTGAACCGCGGTAACCCGCCCGTAAATCTCGGTCGGCATGAGCGAATCAATCTCGGCGAAAAGCGCCTTCAATGAAAATTCCTTCCGTTGTTAACGGATTTGGTAACCGATCGTTTACGACTCTGGTTAATCTTAACCTTTGGAAGGCTGACAAGCGAGGGTCATTTCGAAGTCAAACCGGCTTTGTTGAAAGGAATCTGAACGGAGTCGCTTAGATCCGTTTGTTAATGTTCAACATTAAGATTTGTGAATCTGAGTTTTTTCTGGGGATTCAACAAGTTGTTCGTTGTTCACAGATTCTCTTCTTCGGAGCTTGCCGCTGCGAATCATATTTTGTTAACCATTAATCGATAGCTTTGAGTCGGGGTTAACACAGTCCTTCGTAGCAGGCGCCGACACAGCCGTTGCGACTTGCCCAGGAAAGGCAGAACAAGGGGATTGGCATGCGTGTATTGTTGATTGAGGATGATAGCGCGACAGCGCAGAGCATCGAGTTGATGCTGAAGTCCGAGAACTTCAACGTCTACACGACAGATCTTGGCGAGGAAGGCATCGACCTCGGCAAACTGTACGACTACGACATTATCATGTTGGATTTGAACCTGCCGGACATGTCCGGGTATGAGGTTCTCCGCACACTTCGCGTTTCCAAGGTCAAAACACCGATTTTGATCCTGTCCGGTAACGCGGGTATCGAAGACAAGGTTCGCGGGCTCGGCTTTGGCGCCGACGATTATATGACCAAGCCGTTCCACAAGGACGAACTGGTCGCACGCATTCATGCGATCGTCCGCCGTTCCAAGGGCCATGCCCAGTCAGTGATCGTGACCGGCGACCTGAAGGTCAATCTGGACACCAAAACCGTCGAAGTCGGCGGCCAGCGTGTTCACCTGACCGGCAAGGAATATCAGATGCTGGAGCTGCTCTCGCTGCGCAAGGGCACCACGCTCACCAAGGAGATGTTCCTCAATCATCTGTATGGCGGAATGGATGAGCCGGAACTGAAAATCATCGACGTGTTCATCTGTAAGCTGCGCAAGAAGCTTGCATCGGCTACGTCCGGAAAGAACTACATCGAAACTGTCTGGGGCCGCGGCTACGTTCTGCGCGAACCGGATGTCGAAGCTGCTGCCTGACGGGCGGCCACTTCAAGGAGATAAAGAGCCCCGGGTCACCCGGGGCTTTTTGTTTGTCTGCCTTTCGCAATCAAGCAGAGGTTGGATATCTCTGAGGTCAACGCGGCCCTAGTTGCCTTGCGGCTCCCACAACTCAATCGGGTTTCCTTCCGGATCGTGAACCCTGGCAAAACGCCCGATGCCGTCCATTTTTTCTTCATGCGAAACCGCAATGCCCTGCCCTCGAAGCTCTGTCAAAAGAGCGTCCAGGTCCAGGACCCGAAAGTTCAGCATGAATTGCCGGTCTTTCGGGAAATAGTCCGTGTCCTCGGAAAAGGGCGCGAACACGGTCACACCGCGCTCGGAAATCCAGGGGGGTGACTGCATGTCCTTTGGAGCCTGGTTGATGCCAAGATGTGTCTCGTACCAAAGCGCAAGGGCTTCAGGATCCTTTGCGCGGAAAAACACACCGCCGATTCCCAAAAGGTTTTTCATAGCACGCTCCTGTCATCTGAAGTGCCTGAACAACCTGATCATGACACTTCTCCGTACGAAATGTCAGCAAGGCTTCAGAAGCTCCGCGAAGTCAGGCAACACAGCATCGCAGCTTATCAGCGGGTTTCCAAACCGCAGACCCAAGCCCCCGACATGCGAAAGGCCGGCAATGCCGGCCTTTCTTCTCCCCACGTGCACTGGTTTTTCTTAAAGATGCATCTGGTAGGACGCCGGTACATACCGGTAACCTGAGCCATCCACGGCAACATATCCAACAGCCGGGAACGGCATGTGGTAGCCGACAAACGGGATCTTGTCGGTGGCCAGCATGTCAAGGACGCTCCGGCGGGTCGCCGCTGCCGCTTCCTTGTCCATATCAAAGCGGACTTCCCATTCGGGGCGTGCAAGCGACCAGACATAGTGGTTGGCCGTGTCTGCCGCCAGCAACAGCTGTTGTCCACCGCTCTCCAGCATGTAGACCGTGTGACCCGGCGTGTGGCCATGCGCGTCGACCGCCGTTACGCCGGAGGTGACCGATCCGCCACCGCCCAGGAACGTCATCTTTTCTGCAAGCGGCTTGACGTTTTTCGTCATCAGCTTGGTGACACCATTGGCTTCCGGATCCATGGCAGCCCAGAAGTCATATTCCTTCTGCGCGGTCACGTAGCGCGCATTTGCAAAAGCAGGTGCCCCACCTTCCATAAGGCCGCCAATGTGATCGGGATGCATGTGCGTAATGACAACAACATCGACCTGCTCGGGCGTATAGCCGGCGCTTTCCAGGGCCGCTCGCATGTTGCCGCGTGCCGGGCGGCCACCCTCACCGACACCGGTGTCGAACAGGATCAGCTCGCTGCCTGTATTGACCACGGTCGGCGTGAAGTACGCCTTGAAGGTGTCGGACGGAATGAAATTGTCATCGGAATGAGCCACGAACGCATCCGGCTCCACATTCATGCCGAAGGTTTTCTGGGGCTCACCAACAGTCACTGCACCGTCAAGCAATGTGGTGACTTCGAAATCGCCAACGGCGTATCGGGCGATCGGTGCGGTCATCGGTCCCTGTTTTTCTGCAGCTGCAAAGGCAACATTTGATGAGGCAAGGCTCGCCCCTGCGATGGCTCCGCCTGCACCCATGAGTGCGGCCCGGCGTGTCAGTTCCACTTTTATGGTCATATTCAGTCTCCAGCAGCGTCCAATGGACCGTTTCCAACGAGCCCGCGCAAATATCGGAGGACACAACCACAGGGCAACGTCCCGCTCGTCTCACCGCGTAAAGTGGCGCAAAGCTTTGGAAAGAAAAGACACAGCTTCTTCAGATGGGATCTTTTTCGCCAATTCTCGGATTGCCGTTGCCGACAAAACTATTGTCTATATTTCAATGGGATAGACTGCGTGCAATTCATGCTTCTTGAATGGCGGGGCAGATTCGTCATACTCGCGCTGACTGAAGTTTGAACTTTCGTGATGATCCGGACCTACGCCTCACAGATTTCGTTTCTTGCACTGGCCGCCGCGCTGCTGCTTGCATCAACGCAGACCCAGCGGCCCGATCACTGGTCGCTTGCAGGCCTTTACGGTTACTGGACTGTCCGTGTCCTGATAGAGGCTGGCCTCTTCGTGGCGTTTGCCGAACTGATCGGACGCCTGCCTGGCTTGAAGCCACATGTTCTCACAACAGCCGCCCTGGCGGCGATTGTCAGTCTTGTGCCCTTTGCCTTGTCGATAACCGCAATGGACCTGATCTTGGGATTACCGGAACTTGACGGATCCGTGTCATTTGACAGCGCACAAACTGGAGCCGCTGTCGCCCAGAGCTCTACCGACAGCCGGATTGGTTCCTTTTTCCGGGAGATTGTCTACCTGTCGGACAATCACCTTGCGCTGTGCCTGTTGTTGACGGCTCCCAAGCTCTTTCAAGCGCTTGCACACACCAGCGCGACCGCGGACTCACTTTCCGACGCGGCGCAGTACCCGGCGGAAACTGCAGACGAAGACGTCGCGATGGAGCCCGAAGCCGAGGAAGCACAGTCCGCCGGTGCAGGCTACCTCCGGCATTTGGACCAGCCGTTGAAAGGCACTCTGCTGAGGGTCGAAGCCCAGGAACACTATGTCCGTCTGGTCACCGATCAGGAAAACCGCATGGTTCTCTACCGGTTCAACGATGTTGTTGCCGAACTGCCGGACACCGTTGGAATGCAGGTTCACCGAAGCCACTGGATCGCCTTCGCCGCGGTTGAAAACCTCGCACGCGATGGCGGCCGTCTATGGATTATCGTCAGGGATGGGTCGAAGGTTCCTGTCAGCCGTAAATATACAGAGCCGGTCCAGGCACGCTTCGGGAAGCTTGAAGCGGACGCAAAAAGGGCGGTCAATTGACCGCCCATTTGTGTTTACCAGCTGACTGTCCGGTTCGGATCAGCGGCGAAATCCAACACCACCGCCAACGGCAAGCCTAGGTCCGGACACGGTTCCGGGCGCCGCCTGAACCGCTTGCTTCCTCTGGAAAAGACCGCGTTTCCCAGCAACCGGTTTGAAAGCGTCCGTCAGTCCGACCACGGTCTCGGCCGCGCCAAGAACCAGGTAGCCGTCGTCAGGAAGCGTTTTGGCGAGGCGTCCGAGAATCTCGGATTTCGTCGTCTGATCGAAATAAATCAACACGTTCCGGCAGAAAACAATATCGAATTCGCCGAGATGCGTGAAGCTCTCGAGCAGGTTCAGTTTCTTCCATTCGATCATTGCCCGCATATCAGGGTTGATCTGCCACATGTCGCCCTTTTGCTCGAAATATTTGAGGAGCATCTGGATCGGCAGGCCGCGTTGCACCTCAAACTGGCTGTAAAGCCCGGTTTTTGCCTTCTCAAGCACTTCCTGGGACAGGTCGGTACCAAGAATGCGCGTGCGCCAACCCGCCATTTTGGCCGCATATTCTTTCAAGCAGATCCCGAGCGAATAAGGCTCCTGACCGGTGGAAGCTGCTGCGCACCAGATCTTGAGCTGCCGGCGCGTGGCGCGTGCCTCCATCAAGGAGGGCAGCATCGTATCCTTGAAATGCTCGAAAGGTGTCTTGTCGCGGAAGAAGAACGACTCGTTCGTCGTCATGGCTTCAATGACATCTGTCTCCAGGGCGCGGTTCGTGCCGCGCTGGAGCTGCTGGATCACAGCACTCAAGGTCTCAAGTTTCGAGCTCCTGGCGATCGGCAGCAAACGGCTCTCAACGAGATACTGCTTGTCGTTGGAAAGGACCAGGCCGGAGCGGGTCTTGAGAAAATTCTTGAGGAATTCGAACTCGCTGGGAGTCATCGTGTATTCCCCTTCAAAACGCGTGAAATCTTAGGCCCGATCTGGTTCAGCGGCAGGATCTCGCAGCACATGCCAGTCTGTGCAGCAGCACCCGGCATGCCCCAGACGACGCTGGTTGCCTCGTCCTGCGTGATGACGCTGCCGCCACCGGCGGCGATGGTCTTGACCCCGTCTGCGCCGTCATGGCCCATACCGGTCAGGATGACGGCAAGGCTTGCCGATCCGTAGGCCTTGGCGACGCTGTCAAACAGAGGGTCGACCGCAGGCTTGCAGAAATTGACCGGAGGCCCGTCGTCCAGACGGATACGGACCGCGCCGGCGTCCTTCTCAAGGACCATATGCTTGCCACCTGGCGCAACGTAGATGTTGCCGGCTTTAAGAATTTCACCGTCCTCGCCTTCTTTGGCCGGACGCAGCGCCGCCTTGCCCATATGCTCAGCCAGGATCGAGGTGAATGTCGGCGGCATGTGCTGGGTAATGACGACCGGAATGTCGTTCATCGCCGTGCCGACTTCCTTCATCACGTCCTGCAGGGCCTGGGGTCCACCGGTCGACGAACCAATCGCCAAAATGCGCGGCCGGGCAGACGAATAAGGACGTGTCTGGAACTTGGACCCCGCTGCGGCCGGTGCCGGTCTTGCGGCTCCCCGGAAACTTGCGCGCGTATCGGTCGCTGGCCTTGCCGACACGGGCCTGACAGGCTGCGCCGTCTGTCCAGCACGCGTTTCGGCGCGCATTGTCCTGGCCGGACCACGCATGCGGACTGCGCGCGCACCGAGCGCCTTGACCTTTTCAATAAGCTCCCGCCGGAAGTCGATGGACGTCGTGACCTCGGAATTTGACTCCGGCTTCGGCACATAGTCGGCAGCGCCGAGCGAAAGTGCCTTCAGGCTGATTTCGGCGTTCCGGCGCGTCAGCGTCGAGGCCATGATGACCACAAGATCGCGTTTCTTCGCCAGCATCAGCGGCAGCGCCGTCATGCCATCCATTTCAGGCATCTCGATATCAAGAACGACGACGTCGGGATTGCTTTTTTCTATATCGTCAACGGCGAGCTTGCCGTTGCGCTGCGAACTGACAACCTTGAGAGACTTGTCTTCCCCAAGCCAACGGGTCAGCAGGCCGCGGATGACCACGGCATCGTCAACGACCATAACTTTGATCGGGTCGCTGCCCGGATTAGCGCCCGCAGGAACGCTTCTTTGCGCAAAAGCCATTAAGACTGCCCAACTCGAAACTAAATAAGACCGACTTCCTGAAACTTGGCTTCGACAATTTCCCGGTCGAACGGTTTCATGATGTACTCATTTGCACCAGCGCGGATCGCCCGTGCGATATGGGCGACGTCGTTTTCCGTCGTGCAGAAAACAACGATCGGATTTTCTCCGCCCTCTTCAGCTCTGAGGCTGGTCAGAAACTCAAGACCGTCCATCACCGGCATGTTCCAATCCAGCAGGATTGCATCCGGCATGGTTTTCCTGCACTCGTCAAGCGCCTGCTGACCGTCCTCCGCTTCAGTGATTTCGAAGTCCATGTCTTCGAGGATCCTGCGGGCGACCTTACGGATGACGCTTGAGTCATCAACTACAAGGCACTGTTTCATCACGTGTTACTCCACTCATTGGCCGTCAGGCCGTTACGCTGCTGCCATCGGCTCGGTAAACAATGCGCCGAGAAGACGATCGACATCCAGAATGACCATCAACTGTCCGTCCAGGCGGTGCACACCACCGGAAATCTCCGCCCAGCGGCGATCGAGATTCGACGGGTTCGGCTCCGCGGACGCTGCCGGTAGTGTCAGGACTTCGCCAACGGTGTCGATGACGAGACCGTAGCTTTCCTGCTTGTACTCAATCCCGACCGCCATCATCTGCTCGTCTTCCAGCGGCGGAAGATGCAGGCGGCGACGCATGTTGATCGCCGTGACGATACGGCCGCGCAGGTTCAAGACACCCTGAACTTCCGGAGCTGACATCGGCACCCGTGTGACACTCTCGGGGACGAACACGTCATGGACCTGCGAGATCGGAAGGCCGAAGAGCTGGCCACCGATGACCACGGTCACATACTGGATCGTGTCGCTGGCGGCACCAGCGTCCCCGTTGACTTTGTTTTCCAGGACACTCATGCGGCAGCTCCCAGTTCATTGGAGAAGACATCTTTCAGGGCAGCAATCAGCCCGGGCCGGTCGAACTTGGCAACATAATCGTCGAACCCGGCCTGGCGGCCACGTTCGATCGATGCCGGTGTCACCATCGAGGACAGCGCAAGGATCGGGATGTTGCGGAAGCGCGGATCGCGGCGCAGGGATTCGCAGAACTCGAACCCGTTGATCTCCGGCATCTCGATATCGCTGACAATCGCGTGGAACTTGTCGCCGTTTTCCAGGAGATCGAATGCCTGCTGCGGACCGGTGCAGGTTGTCACGTCATAGCCTGCGGCCTTCAGCACCGGCGTCAGCATGTTGCGGAAGAAGGAACTGTCGTCGACGAAGAGGACCTTCTTCGTCAGCGCTTCAATGTCCATCTCCTTGCGCATGAACCAGTCTTCGAACGCTTGCGGCAGATAGTAGCCGAGGTCGATGATTTCGGTCGCGCGTTCCTTGACAACGGCGGACCCGAGCACGCCAGGACGTTCGGAGCCGACCTCGATGTTCATGCGGTCCTCGACAATGTCGACGATCTCGTCGACGACCAGACCCATGGAGCGACCAGAGTCGGAGAAGACCAGCATCGGCTGGGTGCCTTCCGTCTTATGGCAGTCGCCTTCGTTGACATAGACCAGCGGCATGAGCGAGCCCCGGTACTGGACCAGGTCCCGACCGTTGGACCGCTCGATCTTGGAGACCTCGAATTCCTCCAGGCGGGTGACCAGCGACAGCGGGACCGCCTTTGGCTCCGGCGCGCCGGCGCGGAACAGCAGCAGCGAAATTGCGTTCTGGCCGGACATGGCCTTGCGCTGCAGATCTTCCTGTTCGTCTTCCTGCGATTCGGCGACCGCGCTCGAAGCATGGCTTGCCATTGCACCGGCGATGCCGTTCGGGTCGATGATCATGATCACCGAGCCGTCGCCCAGGATGGTGTTGCCGGAGAACATGTCGAGTGCTCGAAGCATGGTCGACATCGGCTTGACCACGATTTCCTCGGTATGGAAGACACCGTCGACGACAACACCGAATGTCTGGCTGCCGACCTGCATGACGACAATGAAACCGTTGTCGGCATCAATCGCCTGGTCGGCGTCCTCGCCTTCATAAATTCCCAGAAGCTGGGACAGGTGGACAAGCGGCAGAAGCTTGTTGCGCAAGCGCAGGACCGGCGTGTCCTTGATCCGTTCAATACGATGCTCGGAATTCGTCTGGACCCGGACAAGCTCCACCACAGAAAGCTGCGGGATTGCAAACCGATCACCGCTGGCCTCAACAATCAGCGTTGACACGATCGCGAGCGTCAGCGGGATCTTGATGATGAAGCTGGAACCCTTGCCGGTCGCAGAGCGCAGGTCGACGGTGCCGCCGATCAGTTCGATGTTGTTGCGCACCACATCCATGCCGACACCGCGTCCGGAAACGCTGGTGACTTCGGCGGCGGTGGAAAAGCCTGCATGGAAGATGAACTTGTGGATCTGGGAATCCGTCATCTTTTCGAATTCGGCTTCCGTGGCCAGACCACGCTCCAGAACCTTCGCTTTGACCTTTTCGACGTCGATGCCCTTGCCGTCGTCACGGACCTCGATGATGATGTGACCGCCCTCATGATAGGCGGCAAGCGTGATGATACCCTTTTCCGGCTTGCCGGCGGCGCGGCGCTCCTCGGGGCGCTCCAGACCGTGGTCGGCCGAGTTGCGGACCATGTGTGTCAGCGGATCCTTGATCATCTCAAGAACCTGACGGTCCAGTTCTGTATCGGCACCGATCATTTCCAGTTCGATCGGTTTCGCCAGTTCCTGGCTCAGATCGCGCACGATGCGCGGCAGTTTCTGCCAGGCATTGCCGATCGGCTGCATGCGGGTCGCCATGACCCCTTCCTGCAGCTCCGCAGTCACGTTTGAAAGGCGCTGCAACGGCACCTTGAATTCACTGTCTTCGTGCCGGCGTACGATTTCAAGCAGCTGGTTGCGGGTCAGCACCAGCTCGGAAACCATGGTCATCAGGTGCTCAAGCGTATCGACGGCAACACGAATGCTCTGGTTTGAGACACCGCCACCGGCAGCTTTCTTCTCACCGCCGTCACCACCGGCCTTCTTGGCGGCAACCGCCTTGCTCGGCTCGGGCTTGGCTTCAACCTTTGCGGCAACCGGCGCCGGCGCGGGCTCATCGATCTCATCAGCCATGTCTTCGGCTTCAATCGGCGCCACTTCGGCGATTTCGACCTCGATCTCGGTCTCCTGGAAAGCCCTCTCCAGTTCATCAAGAGAGACCTCGCCGGGACGCAGCGGTCGCTCAAGTGTCTGCTCAGGATTTTCTTCTTCCGATACCTCTTCAGCCTCTTCCGCAGCAGGTGTCTCGTCGACCACCTCTGCTTCAGCTTCACCACCGCCAGCCATGGCCGCGTCTGCCTTGGCCGACATGTCCTCCAGCTTGCCGATCAGCTCGCTGTCGTCACCCTGAGGCTCTTCACCTTCCGCAGCCTCAAGTTCCTGGAGGATGTCCTTGATCTGATCGATAGAGATCAGGATAAGCGAAACCGCTTCCTGCGTGACGGGCGCGCCATCACGAAACTTGCCCATGAGCGTTTCCGCCGCATGAGCAATACCTTCAAGCCGGGGCAGGCCCAAAAATCCGCAAGTGCCCTTAATCGTGTGCACGAGACGGAAAATGTTATCAAGAATGGTTGCGTTGTTCGGTTCTTGCTCGAACTTTACGAGCTCAACGTCAACAACATCGAGACTCTCGTTCGTCTCGGTAATGAATTCCCTGAGGAGGTCGTCCATGGCCTGCTCTCACCCGACTTGTTACTGGTTCCGCATCCGGAAACGGATGTCTGGACCGAAAAGTCCATGTGAGCAGGTTGACCTCAAAGAGTTAAGATACGCTGAAACCAGCGGAGACTTTTGTAGCTCTATTTAGACCTTTGGAAGGGCCGTTATTTTTACCAATTCTTCTTGTTTATCTATCGTTAATACCATTTCGGATTCTCGGGCGAGCAGCAACGTGTAAATTGGCTGAACCGAGTGCGCATCCACCCGTTCAGGTTCTTCTCCACCCAGAGTTTCTTTCATTCCCAAGGGGATACGGGGGTTGAGTCCGCTCGCAGTCAGCACAAAGGACGGAGATTGCGGGTCGCCTTCCATTTCAACTTTAATTTCGCCCCCGCGCGGAACACACTGGTTGGCAATAAGTATAAGGTTAAGGAGAAGCTTGACGTAGTTCTTCGGCATCAGGTGCCGGGACACTTGCCAAACTAGATCGGATTTTTCGTTTTCCATAAACCCTGTGGCAACAACCTGCGCATCGCCCAGGTCGATTTCCGCACCCGCAGATCCAGCTGCCCCGAATGCCAACCGTGCAAACTGGAGTTTTGCCGAAGCCTGCCGGGCACTTTTGCGAATGAGGTCCATCGCAAATTCGCGCATGTCCTCCGATCCCTCCTCGTCGAGGACTTCAAGACCGTTTGTGATTGCGCCGACCGGACTGATGATGTCGTGACAGACACGGCTGGCGACCAAAGCGGCTAGGTCCAGAGAGGAAAGCTCTTGAAGTGCAGACATGACGATTTAGGGCTCTTCTACAGGGTCTAAGCGAAATTCTGATTCGCGTGGGTTTGCGCAAGCGTTACACATCCTCAAAGCCGCTGCCAAGGCAGCGTCCGGCAGCAATTCCGGTCATCCAGATGAAAGTTGCGGATTTGGAACGTTTGGGCGGAAAAGGCCGGGTTTCTGATATCACTTCAGACCGATTTGGCTCTTTTTTGCGCTCCCGCACTACCGTTCGGGAACACAGCCGACTTTACCGGCGTTTGCTTCTGCTTCTTTCAAAAGTTCCGCTCCGTTGACGATGAACAGGAAACGATTGACGACCGAATGGAAAAAAACCAGCTTTCCCTCAACAAGGGCATAGATGAAGGGACTGCCTGCAGTCGCAAACCCTTCCGAAAGGGCGTACCCGCCGCAGCCGGCAAAGAGCGGCGCGTAGGTTTCAGGATTTCTTTCAAAAGCAGCAAGATTGCCCTCGTTGACGAAGATCCACTCGGCACCGCCCCAATAAAGTTCGTGGCGCCGGTCACCCTTGCGCGGCTGGCCGTCCACAAAAAAGGACACCGGGTCGTGCCCGCCGATCGCGTAGCCCGTTATCGGATCAGGGACGAAAAGTTGGGGACGCGCGACACTGGAACCCGCAAAAACAGCCAGAACGGCGCTTACGGCAAGGCAAAGACACATCCACGTCTTTTTTTCAGGCCAGCTTTTCATTGATTCGGCTTATGTAAGTGCAGAAGCTTGTGCGAATCAGCATGATTCTGCTGGAGTTTAGCATTGCGATCTGGGGGATCGGAAAACAATGCGCCGCATCCATCAGATTACGAGGAGTCTATATTCAATGGCACAAATTTCCTGGCGAGTGGCGCCCCTGATTGCAGCCGCGTTCCTGTGCTTGTGTTTGATTGCCAACCCGACCGTCTCATTCGCTCAATCGTCCGGTGCGGAACCGATTCCGAACAATCAGACCTTTGACGAGGATGAAATCCTCAAGACCGGACATGAATTTTTCGGCGCAGTGTCTGGCGGACTGGCTTCGGTCATTGAACGGGCCTTTTCCAGATATGGCGAACCCAACGGGTACATTCTGGGAGAAGAAGGCTCGGGAGCATTCGTGGCAGGCGCGCGCTACGGTGAGGGCCACCTCTACACCCGCAATGCCGGCACTCACAAGATCTTCTGGCAGGGGCCTTCGGTCGGATGGGATTTCGGCGCTGATGGCGCCAGGGTCATGATGCTTGTCTACGGGCTGCCGAATGTGAATTCGATCTATGATCGTTTTGCTGGCGTGAACGGTTCGGCCTATCTCGTCGGCGGCGCAGGAATGACGGTTCTGCTCAAGAACGAAATCGTTCTTGTCCCGGTCAAGGCGGGTGTCGGTGCCCGGCTCGGCTTGAACATGGGATATCTCAAGGTCACGTCGAAACCGACCTGGAACCCCTTCTGACGCATTGACCTTGGCACTGCCGATTGCATGACGTTCCGTAAGCCTGCAGTATCATGCACACTTGGCGGCAGTGCTGCTGTCGTCTAGGGTATGGACGCATTAATGAAGCCGATTTGGCGGCAGAAATGGCAAAATCTCACGAGGAAGCGTGTGCAGAACGGGCTTTGTGCGCGGTCAAGCACGATGACGCTGCGAGATAAAGCCATTTTGCCGTCCTTCGGATTTGGCCGTTTTGGCCATCTGCTTTGTCGCGAAAGGCTTGAAAATGTACCACATTTCCTGCACTTTCGCTCCTCGCAGTTGGTCAAAACGATCCAAACCAAATTGACTTCATTAATGGGACCATACCCTAGGGTACGGACCCATTAATGAAGCCAATAATGATGATAGATTGGCTTGGGAATGCGAGCAGGAGCCTGGTGTGATTGAAGCGGCAATGTATATGGCATTGGGATTTTGTACGGCCGGTCTGATCGGTCTTGCAATCCTGCCTGCCTTCTATCGCCGTGCTGCGCGCCTTACAGAAGAAGCGCTCCGCGCCGTTAATCCGTCAAGCTATGCAGAGGTGCGGGCCGCTCAGGACCAAGCACGAGCCCGCCACGCCATTGAACTGCGGCGCGTGGAACGCCAACTCGATGGCGAAAGGGCTAAAGCTGCCAAACATCATCTTGAAGCATCAAGGTTGCGGACGGAAATCGATGACGTGCGACGGTCTCACCTTGCCAGAATAGCCGATTTCGAATCGCAGATCGGCGCCTTGCAGGGAGACCAGAAGGCCATCGACCTGCTGACCGCTGAAGTCAAAACGCTCAAGCACAAACTTGCCGAATCCGAAAAGGCCCTTGCCGAAAGCTGGAAAGAGCCAGTTGGCGGCAAGTTGGAAGTCAGCGCTGACGAAGCGACAAAAGACGCCAGCGAAAGCGACAAGAAATCCGGCGCAGACAGCGACTGGATGCCGGCTGCCGACACGATGGCCCTGGCAACGATCACCGGCCTGGAAGCCGAGGTCGCAACGTTGAAAAGCAAGCTGGCCAAATATGATCCTGCCATTGCCAGCGAGATCGATGCAGATCCCGGGGATGACTCGAAAACGCAGCTCGCGGATCTCGAAGCCCAGTTGGTGGACACGGAAGCAAGGTATGTCGCTGCGCAAGCCGAGGTGACCCGTCTTTCGATGATGCTGGATTCAGCCGACGCAAGCGATTCGGAACGTGAAGCCGACATGGCCGAAAAGCTGGACTCACTGACCAAGGAAAATGCGGAGCAGCGGTCCCAACTGAAGAAAAAGGAACAGGTTCTGAAACGTCAGACAGGGCAGCTTGAAAAGCTTCGCGACGATCTGGCCGGAACCCCTGCTCTTGTCCAGTTGCGTGAAGAGTTCCGGGCACTTGCCGGCAAGCTCGCCAACGCTGAAAGTCCTGCCGCAGCAGTGAAAGACGACACTGCAGGGGAGGCAATCGAACTGCCTCCTGAGACCGGCTCGAACCGCAAGAAGCGCGCGCAGCGTGTTGTTGTCGCTCCAGCTCCGCTCAAGAAACCTCCTTTGGTCAAAGTCAAAGCGTCCAAATCCAAATCCAATCCCGCCGCTGACGAAGCTGCATCCGCGAAATCCTCCGAAATCGCTTCTGCAGCCGAAGCGCTGGTCAGCAGGATCGTCGCCTCCAACCGCAAGAAAGACCGGGAAGAAAACAGCACTGCAGCCGCTAACGGCGAACCTGCAAATCCCGAGACCTCGGACGAGCCCGCGGCAAAGGCTGACGCAAAAACCAGCAAACAGAAAAAGAAAGATGTGGCTTGATCTTACGGGGTCGGAGCTGTCTTTTAGGTGCATGTACCGACACCTCAAGAGCCCTCATTAAATGCTGATCGAACGCCATAATGCCATTTTGGAACTCGCGCGCCAGATGGGACGTGTCAATGTCGACGATCTCGCCAGGCGCTTCGATGTCAGCCCGCAAACCATTCGCAAGGACCTGAACGAGCTATGCGAGCGCCGGTTGCTCGCCAGGACACATGGCGGCGCGCTTTTGTCTTCGGGCATCGAAAACGTCGGCTATGAGGCCCGCCGGATCATATCCAGCAAGGAAAAGGCCGATATCGGAGAAAGCGTTGCCGCACTCATTCCGGATAACGCGTCGATATTCATCAATATCGGGACGACAACGGAAGCCGTTGCCCAGGCTCTGCTGCAGCATCGCGGCCTGATGGTCATTACCAACAACATCAATGTCGCGAGCCTGATGCGTGGTTATTCCCAGATTGAAGTGGTGATCGCAGGTGGCGTGCTGCGCCATTCCGATGGCGGTATTGTCGGTGAAGCGGCCGTCGACTTCATGAAGCAGTTCAAGGTCGACTTCGCCGTTATCGGTGCGTCTGCTGTCGATCCGGACGGGTCGCTGCTCGATTACGACTACCGCGAGGTCAAGGTCACAAAGACGATCATGGACAACGCCCGCCACGTCATTCTGGCGGCCGACAGCACGAAATTCGAACGCACCGCGCCGGTTCGGGTCGGGCATCTGTCGCAAGTGACAACCTTTGTCACCGATCACTGTTCAGATCCGAACTTCGCCAAAATCGCCGCGGAAGCCGAGGTCAACCTCATCGAGACCGGCGTTCAGCCGGAAGCCGAGCGCGCCTGAATTCAGCCTTCTCCCCTGCGCAAATCCCATTGTCCGTTTTGCGCGACTGCGTTTTCGTGCGCCACAATGCAGAAGGTATGAACCCGATGCCAGTTTTCCCGTTTTTCGAAAATGGATGACTATGAGCAATTCATAGTTGATATTTACAATGCTAAGCTGCAGAAGTTCAACTCTGTCAGCAAACGGCGAAACGTGCGGTTTGTTGGCGAAAACTGATCTGAAGTCTGTTGGTTTTGCGCATGCCAGAACAAAAACGGCATATCGACGATTGTGAGTCAGAAACAGCTGATGTCGGACTGGGAGTCGCCTCACTGAAATCTGACAACCCCAGCAGTGAGATCGTTTTGCTGCTTTCGCCTTCTGGAATGTCGGGATCAAATTATCTCCGAAACCTCATCGTCGAGGCCGGATTTTGCGACTTACCAGCCAATCGACTCCTCAAAGAGGAAGACTGGTTTATTCACTGGACAGACCATCTGGAAAACTATGTCGATGGGCTTGGTGACAGTTGGGCAAAACTAGGCAGCGATGCACTAGCTGAAGACATTGAGGCCACCAAGGCCGAAATTCTGCTCCGGTTCGGTGAGGCGCTGGCGCGCATCGCGACAAAGGGCAATCACAAAAGAACTATTCTCAAGACCCCAAGTACCAAAAACCTGCAGAACATCCGCACCATGTTCCCAGAAGCAAAGGTGATTTTTCTGATCCGCGATGGCAGGGATGCGTGCGCTTCAAGACTCGCTGCACGTTTCGATGACGACATGGAAGAGAGTTTTCGCTTCTGGGCAACGAGAGTGCGCCACATGATGAGATTTGCCGGTCATGTTTCACCTGGTTCTCAAAAAGATCAGCTGCTTTGGGTTCGCTTTGAGGACGCAGTCAATGATCCCGACAGTCAAATGGAGCGCTTAGCCGAGTTTTTGGGACTGGAGTTTGATGCAAGCACTAACTTTTGCGCAACAGAGTTACCAGTCTATGGCTCGTCTGAGTTTGGACAGAATGCCGACGGAACGTTCACCAAAAAAACTGTCAACCGCCCAGCAGGATTCAATCCGATTGGCCGCTGGCGAGCGTGGCCGAATTCGACACGAAAGCTGTTTCACGAAATTGCAGGAGTTGAACTGGTGCAATTGGGCTACGAGCCCAACCATGCTTGGTGCAGTCAGCCTGACGAGCCGTAAACTAAGAAGAAAAGTGGCACGCCCAACGGGACTCGAACCCGTGTTTCCGCCGTGAAAGGGCGGCGTCCTAGACCGCTAGACGATGGGCGCGCAATGCTTGAAACGCTTTCGCTCAAGCCGAGGATCGTGCGTATAAGGCTGCATCGATAAAGACGCAACCCCTTTTTTCATTTTTTCGTCGCCCGCACGGTCATAACCACAGTTGCTGTCTGACGGTCAGAAAAAACATCAGCAATTTCCCACGGCCTTGCCTTATCGAGCCACAAAATCCGTTCGACCGATCTGTCTTCCCGTCGCCGGATCGAAACGTAGCAGTGCAGTCTTGCTGCCCTCCCGGACAAGCACGAAAAGCACGCCGTCGGAGACTGTCGCCTGAAGGATGTCGGCCTCCGGTCCGACCACGACACTCGAGGCGAAGTCCGCGCCGGACATTTCAGTATCATCGGAGTTGATCTTGTAGAGAATTGCTGCAAAGACAGCGAACAAACCGGCAAACATGATCAGGGACGAACCGAACAAAAGACGCTTCAACCGCGCCTGGATGCGTTCGGCAGCCGGATCGAGCGGCGGCTCCTTCTGGTCTTCTTCCCGAAAATCAGGTTGTGACATGACAGACAATTCCCATGAAGATCCGGCCGATCTCGATCCGGATTTCCGATTAACAGTTGATGCAGCCGATGCCGGGAAACGGCTCGATGCGGTTTTGGCAGCGCATTTGGAAACGCTCAGCCGCAATAGGATCCAGTCCCTAATCAAGTCCGGAGACGTCACCGTCGGCGGCGCGAAAATAGTTGAACCGAAATTCCGGGTCAATGAAGGCAATATGCTTACCCTCACCCTCCCTCAGCCGGAGGACCCGGAGCCGAAGGGTGAAGCGATACCAATAAGCGTCGTTTATGAGGACGAGCATCTTATTGTCATCGACAAACCTGCCGGGCTTGTGGTGCACCCGGGAGCGGGAAACTGGACGGGCACGCTGGTCAATGCGCTCATTCATCATTGCGGGGACAGTCTCTCAGGGATCGGCGGCATCCGGCGCCCCGGTATCGTTCATCGCATCGACAAGGATACGTCTGGCCTTCTTGTGGTGGCAAAGACCGATCAGGCGCATCAGGGTCTGGCAGCGCAATTTGCCGATCACGGCCGCACCGGTCCGCTCGAACGCGCTTATTCCGCCCTGGTTTGGGGTGCACCTTCCGGACTGAAGGGATCGATCGACGCCAATCTTGCCCGCTCACAAACGAACCGGCAGAAAATGACCGTCGTGAAGACCAGCGGACGTCACGCGGTGACCCACTGGCAGGTTCGCGAGCGGTTCGGTGCTCAAGACGAGCCCGCGCTCGCTTCCTTGATGGAGTGCCGTCTTGAAACAGGGCGCACCCATCAGATCCGCGTCCACATGGCCCATATCGGTCATCCCCTGATCGGCGATGACGACTACGGATCCGGATTCAAGACGAAAATCAATCGCCTGGAAGAGCCGCTCAAATCAGCTGTCGCGGGCTTCGAACGGCAGGCTCTTCATGCCGGCCTGCTCGCCTTCGAACATCCGGCAAATGGCAAAACTTTGCGCTTTGAAAGCCCATATCCGGCTGATTTCGCAAATCTTTTGTCTTCATTACAAACTTTTTAGGATAAAATTCTGAATTCTTGCCATGTAATCGCTAATATCCAACCTATATTAGATTCTCTGTGTGCCGTAATGGACACGATTCTGCGTTCGTTTTCCTCTGACAGTGCTTGCTTGCGTAACTCTGCGGGGCAGCGGGAGGGAAAGGGCGCAAACTTTACGAAAGGGGGTGCATGCTATGGCCCAAAACGTACCTACTCTCACAGCCGGGGAAGGTGGCCTAAGCCGTTACCTGGATGAGATTCGTAAGTTTCCCATGCTGCAGCCGCAGGAAGAGTACATGCTCGCCAAGCGCTACAAAGAGCATGAAGACCCTGAAGCTGCCGAACGCCTCGTCAATTCCCACCTTCGCCTTGTTGCCAAGATCGCAATGGGTTATCGCGGCTACGGCCTGCCGATCGGAGAAGTCGTCTCCGAGGGCAATGTCGGCCTGATGCAGGCGGTCAAGCGGTTCGAACCGGACAAGGGGTTCCGGCTCGCGACTTATGCAATGTGGTGGATCAAGGCGGCGATCCAGGAATATATCCTGCGGTCCTGGTCCCTGGTCAAAATGGGAACCACAGCCAATCAGAAGCGGCTTTTCTTCAACCTACGTCGTTTGAAGGGCAAGATCCAGGCGCTCGATGAGGGCGATCTGAAACCGGATCAGGTCAAGGAAATCGCAACCCGCCTCGGTGTGTCCGAGGAGGAAGTGATTTCCATGAACCGCCGGTTAGGCGGCGACGCCAGCCTGAACGCACCGGTGCGCGCGGAAGCAGATGCAGGCGAATGGCAGGACTGGCTTGTCGATGAAAGCGACAGTCAGGAGACCTTGCTCGCCAACCAGGAAGAACTGGACATGCGCCGCAAGCTGCTGAGCGATGCCATGGACGTGCTCAACGAGCGTGAACGCCGCATCTTCGAAGCACGCCGTCTGGCGGAAGACCCGATGACGCTGGAAGACCTTTCCGGAGAATTCGGTGTGTCCCGCGAACGCGTGCGCCAGATCGAAGTGCGCGCCTTCGAAAAAGTGCAAAAGGCCGTGCGCAACAACGCGCGTGCACAAGAGCATCAGCAACCGGTCGCCTGATACGTCAAGCGAGACCAAATCAAAAACGCCGGAGCCTTGCTCCGGCGTTTTGCTTTTCAGCCAGACATTTAACGACCTGTGCGCCACAGTCTGTCCGCGACGGGTTGAACGGCACCGGCTTCAGCGGATTTCCACTGCGTAGGAGTCGACGGGGACGACCTTGCTGATCAGCCCTGCTTCCGCCATGAACTCCGCAAACCTCTGGTACCGGCCTTCGTCCAGCGCAGCCGGGCGTTTGGCAAAGCGCGGCAGCGTATCGGCCCAGGCGCGTTTGTTGAGTTCGTCATTCAGATGCGGATAGGCCTCAATAAACGCGTTCCAGGCCTCGTCCGGATGATTGGTGAGATAGATCGTTGCCGCTTCGACCGCCGCCAGGAACTTGGCGTAGCGCGGATCACCGGTCTGGTCCTTGTTTACGACATAGATCAGCTCATCGAAAATCGGGACGCCGTTTTCCTCCGGGAAGAACGCTGTTCCTTCCTTTCCCTCGATCTCAATCTGCGTCAGTTCGAAATTGCGGTAGGCACCAATCACCGCATCCACCTGGCCGGACATGAGTGCCGGGGAGAGCGCGAAGTTGACGTTGATCAGTTCGACGTCGTCGATCGACAGGTCGACCGATCTGAGCATCTGTCCGAGCATCGCATCTTCAAAACCGGAGACGGAAAACCCTATGGTCTTGCCTTTGAGGTCCTTGAGTTCCTTGATCGGACCGTCCTTTAGAACGATCAGGGAATTGAGCGGCGTTTCAACAAGCGTCCCGATCCAGGCGACCGGCAGACCTTCCTCAACATGCGCGTGGAGCGTCGGCTGGTAGGAAATGGCAATGTCTCCCTGCCCTGCCGCAACCAGCTTCGGCGGCATTGCCGGGTCAGCAGGCTCGATCAATTCCACTTCCAGTCCTTCGGCTTCAAAAAAACCTTTCGTCTGGGCGGTAATCACGGGTGCATGGTCAGGATTTGTGAACCAGTCCAGCAGAACGGTCAGTTTCTCGGCGGCCTGCACCGGCGCACTTGCAAACAAGGCTGCAGCAACGGATAGGGACAAAAGCGTTTTTTTCATTCAAACCTCCAGGGTGCGGCAGTCAGTCTTCGACCTGCCAGGGAACAAGAAACCGGGTGAGATGTTCGACGGCGTAGCGCATTGCCAGCACCATCAGGGCAAGCAGGATGACGGCAGCAAACAGGACGTCTGCATTTCCGCGTGCATTGGCTTGAAGCATGATGAAGGCAAGGCCGCCCTTGGCACCTGCCCATTCGCCAACGACAGCACCGATGGGAGCAAAGACGGCGGCAACGCGAAGGCCGGATGCAAAGGCAGGCATCGCTGCCGGAATGCGGAAAACCCAAAGCTCCTGAAAGCGGGAGACGCGATAGAGCCTTGCAAGATCGGCAAGACCGGGGTCAAGTCGCCGAAGTCCGTCATAAACCGTTGACGTGACGGTGAAAAAGATCACCAGGATCGCCATGACGATTTTGGATGACATGCCGAACCCGAGCCACAGCACCAAAATCGGCGCGATTGCAAAGACGGGCAGTGCCTGCGTGACCAGTATGGTTGGCATGACGACCCGTCCCGCGAGCGGGAACAGCCAAACCGAGACGGCCAGCATGGCACCACACATGACGCCAAGCACGAAACCGAGCACGGTCTCAGACGCGGTGATGCCCGCGTGATGCAACAGAAAACCGGCGTTTTCAGGAAACGTGCGCAACACCTCGACCGGGCCGGGCAACATGAACGACGGCGGTTGAAACACCGCGACAAGCAGCGCCCACACGCCAAAAACAGCGACAACCGCAAAGAGGAATCTGGAAAGAACCGTCAAGAACGCCTTCAAGACAGCCTCCCGGCCGCACTCGGCGTTGCTTTCATTTCTCGAACGGCGCGCGGACATTGCAACTGCAACGACTGCGGCCTTGGCAAACAAGAACGCATAGGATCTCCCGTCTTCGGCAAACACCGAAAATGACAATGGAGATCCGGGAATAGGCTAAGGATTCCGTCCCTTCGCCGGTATGACCCGGATCAGGTTCTAAGGGTTCGGCTCAACGCCATCTCAGTTCCGGACACCGGAACACCCCTCGGACCAAGGCGGAACATGCCCTGCCGGAATAAAAAAGGCAAGCCGTTGCTTAGCAACTTTTTTGGGCAGGGTCTTAAGGTCGCGATTAGCCGGCTTGCCAGGTTGAAACGGCTTGTTCGACCGCGTCTGCACCCACCGATCCTTTTTCGAGGGTCAGAATACCGCGTTTGCCGTTTTCGTAGAGCATCGGGATATCGATCCAGCCGCGCTCTCGCAGAAGTGCCAGATTGCGCTGCTGTTCATTGGGCAGGCTCGACAAAGCGATCCAGAAGTAACCCGGAGACACCTTCACCGAAGCACCGATCAAGGCATCCCCGCGCGCCTCCTCAGTCGGTTTCATGACAAGACCGGGCACGTTCACGACATCTCCGGCGGCAAAGTTCTCGGGAAACTCATAGATAATTTCAACGAGGTGACTTGCCGGCAAGGACGTATCGTCATTTGGCTTGATACGGATATTCACCTTCACGTCCCGCTCGGGAATGTCGACTGACGCAGTCAGGACAGACAGTTGCTGGCCGTCAAGATTGTTCGTTTCCTCGACACCCCAGACCACTGCGCCTTGAGAGGCCGTACCCGAACCGCCTGCGTCCTCGCCTTCCTCGTAGAGGATCGAGCGTTGCGCTCCACTTGCGCTGCTGGCGACGCCAACGGAAGGATCCTCCGGGGCGGCCTCATCCGGCGCAATCGCCGCAAGATTGTCTTCAGGCACAGCGAGCGGGGCTTCACTGCCGTCTGCCGGTGCCGGATTCGCCCCGGTGTCAGGCACAACGGTCTCGACCTGAGGCGTCTCGCCCCCGGTGCTTGCCACGATTGCGGGCTGCGAAGGAGCAGGCACCGCATCGTCCGATTGCGGGTTGATCGTCGTCGTCGTTACGGCGCGCGCATCCGGAGCGATCACATCCTCGGTTTCGCCGCTAAGCAATCGGTCCGTGTTCTTCGACGATTCCGTATCGTCTGTCTGGGAGTCGGAAACAGCGGCCGTCGATGTGTCTTGCGTTCTCTGTGAAACGGCGCCATCGGATTGCTGGCTTGTGAGCGCAAGCTGGTCACCGATCGGCAGGAAGAAATAGGCTCCTGCGGCAAGAAGTGCGATCAGGGCCACAACCGTCAACGCGATCGGTACGATGCGATTGGAAGAAGAGCTGCTCCGTAACGCCTCGGAGGCGCTCGGGCGATCGCGCCTGGCTCTACCCTTTGCAGGTGCACTCTTTTCCGACCCGTCCGGCTGGATCGGAGGAACGGCCTTGCCGTCCTCAACCGGTTTGTGCTCGAAAATTTCTTCGTCGGATGGCGACGCCGCGCTGTCGAAAACGGGTTCCTGCCGCGGTTCGGGCACAGGCGGCGGTGATGATGCAGCTTTGTCCGGCTCGACGACTTCCTTGGCGTTCTGCACGGCCTGATTGGCAGCAACACCAAGAGATTCGGCTTCCGACAATGTCTCCTTCAGGGGTGAAGGGACATCTTCGACCGTTTCCTGAACCTCGCTGGCAGCCGTTGGCTCTGGCGTTTCTTCAGGAAGCGTTTCCTCAGCGACTGGTGGTGGCGGTGGCGGTTCGACCTGCGGCTCTTCTACTGCCGGTGGTTCAGCCACCTCAGGTTCTGGAGGTTCGACATCGGGAGCCGACGTTGAGGCAGCCGGGCTCAACCCGAGACTTTCGCGTGCCGCTTCCGCCTCCACTTTGCGGATCGCCTCTTCGAGGCGAAGCTGCTCAGCCGTGATTTCCGAAGGAGACAGTGGCGGTTCGTAGGCCTTGAGCTGATTAACAATGGCGTTGCGCGCGCGGCTATACACGCTTCGGCGAGCTGCACCGTTGCTTTCTGGCAAAGACGCGATCGTTTTCTTCAGTATTGAATAGTAATCAGCCATCTTCCTGCCTACCGGCCAATTGCATTGTTCTGTTTCGCCAGCCCGGGATTTGTATTCCCATCAGGCTTATAGCAAGTTTTTGAAGCTTGGTGCCAATTCTTCGTACTTACCGAAAAAGAACCCTGCAGAGCTTATTCCCATCATAGTCTATCGGACGTACCTGAAAGTTGCGTCCAAGAACTCGCTTACGTCGCATCGTGATTCGCGATGCACAACTGCCCCCGCAATATTGAGCTTTTTCTGCTCCCGATCTCAATCCTGGAAAGGATTCTGCACAAGAATTGTGTCGTCCCGCTCCGGACTTGTCGACAGCAGCGACACTGGCGCGCCAATCAATTCCTCGACATGGCGCACATATTTGATGGCCTGGGCCGGCAATTCGCCCCATGTCCGTGCACCTTCCGTCGACTCTTTCCAGCCCGGCAGCGTTTCATAGATCGGGACAACCCTGTCCTG